>Ga0326511_10002829_pt1 | contig 13985 bp, 9 predicted proteins | sample 0_2496_0518_D_FD_203701 | JGI IMG/M metagenome (GOLD analysis project Ga0326511, IMG submission 203701) | Bovine rumen microbial communities from UC Davis, California, United States - 0_2496_0518 | ecosystem: Host-associated > Mammals > Digestive system > Stomach > Rumen | place: USA: California... | reverse complement strand
CCCTGACTCAAACTGCTCTTTGATTTCCCGCGAGAGCCTTATCGAGCAGAACTTCGGCCCGCACATTGAGCAGAAATGCCTGCTGTCGGAGCAGCCATCGCCGCCCTTTCCTGCCTCGTAGAAGCTTCTTGAGGTATATGGATCGATGGAGAGATTGAACTGGTCATTCCAGCGGAAGTCGAACCTTGCCCTGCCCATGGCGTCATCGCGCTCCATGGCAAGCTTCGAGCCTTTTGCCACGTCAGCGACATGGGCCGCGATCTTATAGGCGATAAGCCCCTGCCTTACATCGTCCTTTTCAGGAAGAGCGAGATGCTCCTTAGGGGTAACGTAGCAGAGCATGGCGCATCCCAGCATTCCGATCATGGAGGCGCCTATCCCTGATACGAAATGATCGTATCCAGGGGCTATGTCAGTAACTACCGGCCCAAGGGTGTAGAAAGGCGCCTCATGGCAGAGATCAAGCTCCTTCTGCATGTTCTCGGCAACTTTGTTCAGGGGAACATGGCCGGGGCCTTCGATCATGACCTGCACGCCAAACTCCGCGGCGCGGGACGCAAGCTTTCCGAGGACCTCAAGCTCTCCGAACTGTGCCCTGTCGTTCGCGTCGGCGAGGCAGCCTGGCCTCAGGCCGTCTCCAAGCGAGAGCGAGACATCGAATCTGCTGCAGATGCGGCAGATGTCATCAAAATGCTCGTAGGCAAAATTCTCCTTATGATGCGAGGTCATCCACTTGGCCATTATCGAGCCGCCTCTTGAGACGATTCCGGTAACTCGCTTTGCGGCAAAGGGAATAAGCTCAAGGAGGAGCCCTGCGTGTATGGTGAAGTAGTCGACTCCCTGCTCGCACTGCTCGATAAGCACTTCCCTGAAGAGCTCCCAGGAAAGCTTCTCCGCTATGCCGCCAGCCCGCTCCAGCGCCTCATAGACCGGGACTGTGCCGATGGGAACAGGAGAGTTCCTGATGATGCATTCCCTGGTGTATGGAATCGCGGGGCCTGTGCTGAGGTCCATGACCGTGTCAGCGCCCCAGCGGAGCGACCAGATAAGCTTCTCTACCTCTTCTGCAGGCGATGAGCCTATGGATGAGCTTCCGATATTGGAATTGACCTTGACAAAGAAATTCCGTCCGATGACCATCGGCTCGAGCTCACGGTGGTTGATGTTTGCGGGAATGATTGCCCTGAGAGAGGCAACCTCGCTGCGGACAAACTCCGGAGTTACTGAATCACCGCCCAGAGACTCACGTTTGGCGGCAAACCTCATCTCATCGGTGATTACGCCTTTTCTCGCGAGAGAGAGCTGAGTGGCTGAGCCGTCCTCCGGGCCTTCTGCAATTGCCGTGACGGCAGGGCTCTGTCCGGTCCTTAGCGTCTCGGCATAGAACCCGCTTGGCGCTCTCCTGGAAAAAACTGAGTCCTCCGAACCGGGGCCTCTGCGCTTCGGAAGGCCTGAAACGATATCTATCTGATAGTCAGGATCGCCATAGGGGCCGGAGGTGTCGTATACCAGGACATCCTTTTCCCCGCCTGACAGGTGAATGGAACGCAGAGGAACACGGCCCGCGGCTCCGCACTCGGCATAAACGCGGCTGGACCCAGGAAATACGCTGGCCTGAAGTCCTGAGATCCTTTCCTTTGCCTCTGTCTCTTTTGTCTCTCTGATTTTCTGCATAACATGCTCCTGTAGCCAGCTTGTCATGCACAATCAAAACTAAACTTGATTCCCTTCGCTGGTATTAACCAAACAGGTTCTGCGGATCCCGGTTTCCCGGTCTCAGCCGACTGGCACTCCGACAAGCACTGTCATTCTGTCATTATTGGGCGGCAAAATCAACAGCATTTGAAATAAAGAAAACCCGGAGCAGGTCCGGGTTTTTATCATTGGGGCTGTACAGCCTGAAATCAGTCAACCATCAGCGCAAGAATCACAATCAGCTGCGGCGAGAGGATTCTGAGGAACATCGTGAGAGGATATACGGTCGCGTATCCGAGCGATGTGGCCTCGCTGTTGGTGTGGAGCGAATTCGCGAAGGCGAGAGCCGGAGGGTCAGTGCAGGAGCCGGCAAACATGCCGCTGACGCTGAGGTAGTTGAGCTTCATTACGCCGATGGCGATGAGTCCGGTGATAAAGAGAGGAATGAAGGTTATGCATGCTCCGTAAAGCATCATCATCAGGCCGGCCTTGGTTGCTACAGTCTCGGTAAACTTGCCGCCTGCAACTATGCCGACGCAGGAGAGGAAGAGAACAATGCCAAGTTCCCTCACTGCGTTGTTCGCGGAAATAGGCATGAACCAGGACATTCGTCCCATGGTGATTGAGCTGCCGTAGCGGGCGAGGACAAGCGCAACTACGAGAGGTCCGCCGGCAAGCCCGAGCTTAAGCGACGCAGTCATTCCGGGAATAGGGATCTCAATGCATCCGACGATGACGCCGAGGAAAATGCCGATGAAGACAGGCATCATGTTGACCTGCATCATCTTCTGCTTGGAGTCGCCGAGAAGCTTTGCCACTGCGTCAATGTCGGCGCTGTTGCCCACGATGTTGAGCACATCGCCGAACTGCAGTACCTGATGATCATCCGGAATCAGCTCCACGCCGGTGCGTACGAGACGGGATACGACCACCTCGTACTTCTCCTTGAGCTGCATGTCGGCAATCGACTTGCCGAGCACCTTCTCATGGGTTACGACAACCCTTACGGAGCGCATGTTGGTTCCCTTGGTCGACATGGAAACCTGAACTTCCTGTCCGATATTGGGCGCAGCCGCCTTTACCAGGGACTCCTCACCGACGAGATGCAGGATGTCGCCCTTCTCGACCGGCATTTCGGCATGGGGAACGTGAAGCTCGCCTGCACGCTTGATTCTTGAGCAGATTACCCTGCTGTCAGCGAGCTCAGGGATCTCAAGGAGCTTTTTGCCGAAGAGCTTCTCATTGGTCAGCTCAACGTTTACTGCGCTGATTGACTTTCTGAGCTTGGTCTTGGCCTCGTCAAACTTCCGGCCCTCGTCAGGAATGCTGATTTTGAAGATTATCTTCATCAGAACGATGGTCAGGAATATTCCGAGAATGCCGAAGGGATAGGCAACCGCGTAGCCGCTGGTGATGCGTCCCTCGATCATCTTGTTTGCCTTGTTCCTGTACTCGTCAGCCTTGTCTGAGGAGAGGCAGCTCATGTCACCTGCTGCCTTGCCGCAGACACCGGAGAGCTCCTCGTCGAACAGATCGAATCTCTTGCCGTGGGTGATCTGCGGAACAGTGATGTCGCGGAGCATGCTCTGTGAGGCGCCGAGTGCCGGAGTGTTGGTTACCGCGCCGGAATATACGCCAAGCGTGTCAGCCAGCGGAAGATTGCCGATCTTGTGGAAGCCGAATGCAACGGAGCATCCCAGAACGACAATGAGCGTAGCGAGGCCGAGCAGCTTCACGCCTGATGACTTGAAGCTCGCGAAGAAGGCCGGTCCGACCTGGTTGCCGATTGCATAGACAAAAAGGATTAAGCCGAATTCCTGGACAAAATGCAGGGTCTGGGGGAAATAAGAGCCTTCATTGAGATCAACGCCCAGGTAGTTCTTGAACGACCAGGCAACGATAATTCCGGCAAAAAGCACGCCGCCGATGCCGAGGCTGAAGCTTTTTATTTTTATCTTCCCAAGAATCAGGCCGAAAAAGCTCACAAGGGCTATAACGACCACTGTACTTGCTAAATCGCTGAAGTGCATAGATCTTCTCTTTGATGTAACAAAACAGAGCCGGGGATGTCCCGGAATCCGACTTACTAAAGAATCAGTAAATAATCGCGGTGTATTCTACCAAAAACACCATGCGCTCTCAAACCGCAGGCATGGCAGGCAGGATACAGCGCATTCATACAGGCGACGGAAGCCTTATGTGCCGTACTTTTTTCCAGAGGCGGCGCACAAGGAAAACCGCAAGCACGGCCGTAAGCAGCGCGGAGACGGCCGAGTTTGCCCAGATGCCGTCGAGCCCCCAGAAATACGCAAAGAGGTAAAGCCCGGCGAGAGGGACAATGATTGCCTTCGAGAAGGACAGGATGAAAGAGTAGGAAGGACAGTCAAGCGCCGTAAGGAAGGCATGCAGAGTAATGTCAAGCCAGATGAAAAGATAGGTGAAGGCGAAGATCCTCACGCATCTTACGGCAAGCTCCGCGAACTCGGAGTCTCCCTCCGGGGCATAGAGCGGCATAATCAGCGGTCCGAGGAACTCTAGGAAGCAGAAGAAGAACAGCCCTACGAGAGCTGAGGCCCTGATGAGCCAGCGCTGAAGGCTGAGGACTCTTAAAAGCCTGCCGGCGCCATAGCAGTAGCTGATGGCAGGCTGCATAGCGTCTGACATTCCGATGAGCAGCATTACTGATACTGAGTCCAGGTACATGACGGCAGCAGTTGCCGCAACAGCGGCATTTCCGCCGATGCTGAGAAGCAGCGCATTGACCAGGAACATGAAAAACGCACCTGCCGTGCTCATCAGGAGCTCTGATGAGCCGTTATAGCAGATCCGCCATAGAGTCTTCAGTGAAATCAGCCCCTTCGCGAAAAACACGTCAGTCTTTCGCATGATGAATGGATAGAATGACATCAGCGAGCCTGTTGAGAGGGCAAGGCAGGTGGTCAGCGAGGCAGACCACACTCCGAGCCTGAGCTCGACAATGAAGATGTAGTCCAGAAGCAGGTTGAAGAGCGAGACAAAGACATTGATCCACATGCTCAGGCGCTGCCTGCCGCAGACCCTGAGGTAATGATCCGTCGTGAAGAACAGGGAAAGGAACGGAGCGGAAACGCAGTACGGAATTATATACTCGAGCGAGAGATCCCTGGTCTCAGCGTCAACACCCATGACGTCAAGGTAAGGGTAGGCCAGGAAGTATCCTAAAGTGCTGAAGAGCATTGATATGCCGATGATCAGGGCCAGGCAGGTGGTAAAGGTCCTGTTCGCAAGGACATTGTCCTTCTTACCGAGGTATACGGAAATCTGCACGGACGAGCCGGTCGAGATCATGTCTGACACCGCAAAGAAGATGGCGATAAGCGGCCACATCATGGTTATGGCAGCAAGCGCGTCATGCCCCATGCAGTGCCCGACGAACATACCGTCAAACACGATGTAGAGCGCAGAGGCTACCCTGCTTACCGAGCCTGGAAGAACAAGATGCCAGAAGAGCCTGACAACAGGCATTTTCCTGAAGATTACCGAGTCCACTTACTGAGTCTGCTTAGAACTGATACACGAAACTGAGAGGCTGCCTATATGAATGATCACCAAAGGTGAATCAGCGCCAGCCTGTGCCCTGATCTGAGGCAATATACTATCCTACAAAGCGTCAGGTTACAACCTATGGCTATAAATGCTTATTATTTCAGACGGAATACCGCCTCAACCTCATAAACGCCGCCTGACCTGAACCGGCACTTTTTTATAAAGCCTGTCAGTGCGCTGTCCAGATACCAGTCTCCCGAGGACTCTGAGGTCTCTGCCGTCAGAACATGCCCGTCAGGGGCTGCCGCGACTCTTGCCTTTACCCTGCCCTCGCTTCCCCTCCGCCGGGATTTTTCCGGGTACCTGAGCACGGTGCTGCACTTCTCTATGGCGCCGCTGCTTGAAACGCCGTACATTCTGTAGATACTCCCGCCCTGCGCGCTGCCGGAGCCCCGCGTAGATGCCTCTTTGACTCCGCCGGAGGAGTGCGCAGGCCCAGCCTGGCTATTGTTTCCGCCTGACGCTCCGCTGCCTGCGCTGACAGCTCTCTCCGTTCTGCTCTCCTGGTTTTTGGACGATGCGCTTTTTTCTTTGTTCTCAGGAGCTCTTCCTTTGCTGGCATCCTTTCTGGCGGGAGAATGTTTCTCCGGAGCCGCAGCCTGGGCGGCATGTCTCTTCTGGTGCGCTGCCGAGCACGGCTTGTTTCCGGTGCCGGGCTGCATTTCGGGGGCAGATGCTTTGCCGGCATCTGGAGCGGTTTTACCGGAACGCACTGGCTCTGCCGTGCCTGGAGCCTCAATTTCAGTTACAGCTGCTGACACCTTTGCTGCAGGACCTGGCTCAGGGGCCGGCTCCAGGGTTTTCTCCGGAGCATTCAGCACTTTTGGCGCAGAAGAGGCTCCCTTCCCTGCGCTTACTCCGGCAATCGTGAGGACCAAAGCCTCACCCGGCTGAAGGCCGCTCTGAGAATCCCGTACTGCCGTGAATGCAGCCTCTTCCCGGGCCACGAACGCATATATAAGGAGAAGCGCATGGACTGCCGTAACGGAAAGGAGTATGGCAATGCGTCTCCATTTACTGTCCATGCTGTGTCCTCTGCCGTAGTATGGTGCCAGGTGTTCCTTGCTGCCCGCAGCCGAGCCATTTTAACAGAGAGCAGGTGGAGACAAAGCAGTGAGGGAATGCCATGAAAATCAATAGCGGCTTATAAATTTGCTCATATATTACACTTTCCGTGCTGCGCTGATATTATGCAGTACCGCAATGCCTGCATGACTGCGGCTTTGCTGTACAATAGACAGAATGCAGTGCCTGCTGTTTTTGTTTGCAGAGAGATCCTATGAAAGACTTTATCGTGAATTTTATTAAAAATTTCCTCAGCAACCTTCTGAACACAAGGTTCTACTGGCTGTGCGTTATTCTGATATCGTTTACCTTCGAGTGCTGCGGCATGTATTTCCAGTACATTGAGAAGCTTGATCCCTGCGAGAAGTGCGTATACGAGAGAATGGCCTACATGGGAATCCTCATATCAGGAATCATCGGCATCATCCTGCCGAAAATCCTCAAGTATCCTGCCCTTCTGCTCTGGGGATATTCGGCATACAAAGGGCTGACGATTTCCATCGAGCACCTTGCCGATGCGCAGAATATCTTCAGCACCTGCAACAGCACGATACAGGCGCATTTCTGGATCCCGCTTGACGAGTATATTCCCTTTATGTTCAGGCCTACCGGTCAGTGCGGCGCGTCCATGGACTGGACTCTCTTCGGACAGGGCATGCCCTGGTGGATAATCGTAAGCTTCTGGGGCTACCTGATTGCGCTGGGCATCTCAATAATCTGGCAGATTGCCGCATATTTCGTAAAGAGACACCGCTCAGCCAGCAACGCCTGAGCTGCAAGTCCGGACTGCAGACAGGACCGGACCTAATTCCTTGGGCAGCAGATCAGCTTCTGCTGCCCTTTTTCATGGTGCAGTGAAGCTCATCTCCGCCCTTCAGCGAAAGGTCAAATGAATTTCCCTTCTGCAGCATGGAATTTCCCATCTTGTCTTTCATGACCCCTGTTACATGATCTGGGAACAGGAACAGCAGAATGCTCCTCTCAGTGCCATTTTCGCTGAGGACAGCGCTTCTGATCTCGCTCGCGAAATACTTTACCTGGAAAATCCTCTCTGACGGAGCATCGCAGGAAAGGGTGATGCTGTCCGTGGACTCAGCCTCGTGGTACCTGACCTCCATTTCGCTGAGGAGCATAAGGTGGTGCGTATAGGAGCATTCATCCTTCTGTGCCTTGTCCCTGCAGTAGTCGAGGACACTGTAGGATCCTGCAAGCGTCGTGCTGAAATTCTCCGGGGGCTGCTCTCCTGCATGATCGGAGAGAATTTCTGCGGTGCGCTGGTCAATCTCATAGTTTGTGGCGCTGTAGCAGTCGACGAATTCAATTGACATCACATCGGGAAATTTTTCCAGGCACTTCTTCCTGAGCACAGCAAGCAGTGCCCCGTGATTTTTCTTGAATTCCGACCTCGATGGGTGCGTCGGGACATATTTGTTCCGGAGAACGCTGATCCTGAATCCCTGCCCGTCTATTTCACTGTCGGCAGTCAGATCCTGTGCCTTGTTCCTGATGACACTGCCGGAATCTGAGAAGCCTTCGGCTGCCGCTCCTCCGGCAAGGCACAGAAAGAAAGAGGCGGCAATGATTCCGGAGAAAAATCCCCTGTTTCCATTAAACATACAGCTCACCATAACTTATCGCTTTTTTGCAGGAACTCCTTCATCCCTTACCGCAGAGCCCTGACAGCCTTACAAAACAAGCGCGCGGCGTGAGGCGGCACCTTGCTCCGCAGGAAAGCTCTTATCTATAAGGCGGAGCAGAATTATATATCCTACCCTGGGCGCGCTGGGATTCTACAATACAACCTCAGCTGATAAAATACAAACCCGATCTCAAAGTGAAGCTAAAGCATGGAAAGCATCAGAACAGTACTGTTTGACCTCGACGGAACACTGGCGGACACAGCGCCTGATCTCAAAAGGGCTGCTGATCACGTTCTCAAAGACCTTGGCCGGAGAGCTCTTACGGCAGAGGAGGCATACAGAACTGCCCCTCTAGGCATGGCGGCGATGCTGAAGGCGTCGCTGGGGAGCGGCATCGGGAAATATGATCTGGAAAAGCTCAAGTCCAGTTTTCTTGAGTATTACCGAAAGAGCATTCACGTAGAAACAAGGCTCTACCCTGGAATTACAGACATTCTCTCCTATATCAGGGAAAAGGGCCTTGCCTGGGGCATTGTTACCAACAAGCCGATGTTCCTGACCAGGGAGCTCATCGAAACATTCCCGGAGCTTGCCTCTCCCGCAGCAGTTGTCGCGGGGGACAGCGTTGAGAGGCACAAGCCTGATCCTGAGCCTGTCCTGAAGGCGATTGAGCTCACCGGCTCCGCGCCCGGCACAACGCTGATGGTCGGGGACGCGCTATCTGATGTTGAGAGCGCTGTCAGGGCGGGAGCAAGGGGCGCACTGGCTCTCTGGGGGTATGGTTCATACAGCACTGCGGGCAACATTGCCGGTGGGGAGTTTTATAAGGCGGCAACACCGCTTGATCTTCTTCCTCTTATCCGGCAGTAAAGAAAACAGCCGGCGGGGATTTATCATTCGCACCGGCTGCTGTCCTTGTTGAGGCGCATTCAGGGAATGCTTTCAGCCCTGTTTTTTCCACCAGGCATTGCTGCGGTCAAACTCATGAATGACCTGATTGCTGCTTCCTCTCCAGTCAAGCTTGGGATCCTTTAGCTCCTCAACGAACTTGCCGTCAATCATGACATCGACCAGATCAACAAGCTGGCGCTGCTCTGCGTTCAGCTCATCGAGAACAAAGCCTGACCAGAGCCAGATGTCCTTCTGGGGGCTGCACTCCTCGCGTATTCTTCTGACAAGATGCAGGAGAGCCGGCACGTTTCTCGGGTGAAGGGGCTCTCCTCCTGAAAGCGAAAGCCCCCTTCTGTGAATGCGCCTGTCGTTCAGATCGCTGATGATTCTGTCTTCCTGATCCTCACCGAAAAGGAAACCGGCATCAAAAGGCCAGGTTGCCTGGTTGTAGCACCCTCTGCAATGATGTTCGCAGCCGCAAACAAAAAGCGTGCATCTTGTGCCAGGTCCGTTAACAACGTCTATAGGAATATATTTATAGTAATTCATGTAACAAACCTTCAACAAACATAAGCCGTTATTATATTCATGCATGAGCCGGTATGGCAAGCCGGAGCCCGATGCTGCAGAGTCCGGCGAGGCGGCGCTGCGGCTCAGAGCCAATGTTTCAGGCGCCTCAGGAAGAAATTCTCAGGCACTTTTTATCTGCCAAGTGCAGCGCTGTCCTGCTACAGCATGAGAAGCCTCCTGTTGAGCTCGGAAACGCTGTCCCTTACGGCCGCAGCCTCCTCGAACCTTAGCTCGGAGGCGAGCTGCCTCATCTTTTTCTCCAGGACTGCTATCTCCTTTTGGATCTCTGCCGGATCCTGCGAGATCACCTTGCTGTTGAATACCGAGTCCTTTATCTTCGCCTTCTTTCTGCCTGAGGCGGACCTTGCAGGAAGACTCTGATCGACAATGCCGTCATCAATCTTCTTGATGATTGTTTTCGGAACAATGCCATGCTCCCTGTTGTATTTCTCCTGCTTTTCGCGCCTTCTCCTGGTCTCGTCTATGGCGACTTGCATTGAGTCGGTAATCTTGTCGGCATAGAGAATGGCGAGGCCGTGAGCGTTTCTTGCGCATCTTCCGATAGTCTGAATCAGCGATCTTGAGGATCTGAGAAATCCTTCCTTGTCCGCGTCAAGAATCGCGACCAGGGAAACCTCCGGAATATCGAGTCCCTCTCGCAGAAGGTTAATTCCGACCAGAACGTCAAATGCCCCTACTCTTAGATCGTGGATGATCTGCACGCGCTCTACAGTATCGATGTCTGAATGGAGGTAGCGAACCCTGATCCCGTTTTTGTCCAGGAAATCCGTGAGCTCCTCTGCCATCCTTTTGGTAAGGGTGGTTACCAGGACTCTCTCATGGATTTTAGCCCTCTTTTCAATTTCAGCGATGACATCGTCGACCTGTATGGCAACCGGCCGGACCTCGATTAGCGGATCAAGGAGCCCTGTGGGCCTTACCACCTGCTCCACCACATACTCCCCTGACTCCTCAAGCTCGTATTCCGCGGGAGTCGCAGAAATGTAGATGGTCTGCGGCTGCATCGAGCGGAACTCGTCAAATGTCAGAGGCCTGTTGTCGAGAGCCGAGGGAAGCCTGAAGCCGTATTCAACCAGCGTCTCCTTGCGGGATCGGTCTCCCCGGTACATTGCTCCGATCTGAGGCACTGTTACATGCGACTCGTCTATGAAAAGGAGCCCGTCCGCCGGAAGATAGTCGAAGAGGCACGGAGGAGCCTCCCCCGGCGCGCGTCCCGAGAGGTATCTCGAATAGTTCTCTATTCCTGAGCAGTACCCGACTTCCTGTATCATCTCGATGTCATACTCGGTGCGCTGCCTGAGCCTCTGCTCCTCAAGGAGCTTGTTGCTGCTGTGCAGCTCCTCGCATCTCGCGTCAAGATCTGTCTCAATCTCATCCACCGCCCGTTCCAGTATGTCGGGGGGAGTGACGTAATGGGATTTCGGGAATACTGAGTAGCGCTGTATATTCTCCCTGATGTCGCCGGTGATCGGATCGAAGAGGCGCATTTTCTCAATCTCGTCGTCAAAGAGCTCGACGCGGAGCGCCTCGTCATCTGACTCTGCCGGGAAAATATCGATTACATCCCCTCTCACCCGGAATGTTGCCCTGTCAAAATCGATCTCGTTCCTCGTGTACTGCAGCTCGGAGAGCCTCTTGATGATGTCCTGCTGGGTAATCACGTCGCCAACGCTGAGGTGGAGCATCATCTTGAACTCCGTCTCAGGATCACCGAGTCCGTAGATGGCCGACACGGAGCACACTACCACTACATCGCGCCTCTCAAAGAGTGCCTTCGTGGCGGAGAGCCTCATCTGCTCTATATGGTCATTTACCGCAGCATCCTTTTCAATATAGGTGTCAGTCGTCGGGACGTAGGCTTCCGGCTGGTAAAAGTCGTAGTATGAGACAAAATACTCAACGGCATTTTCCGGAAAAAATCCCTTCATGTCGCTGTAGAGCTGGGCTGCAAGAGTCTTGTTGTGGGCCAGGATCATCGTGGGACGGTTAAGCCTTGCAATGATGTTGGCCATGGTGAAGGTCTTTCCGGATCCCGTAACGCCGAGCAGAACCTGTCTCGGAACGCCGCTCTCGCAGTTGTCGGCAAGCGTTTTTATAGCTTCCGGCTGATCGCCCGCCGGGCTGAAATTGCTTACCAGCTTGAACTTGTCTGAATGCAACTTTCTATTCCTCTGAGATGCCGGCAGCGCTGTGCTTTCATTGCCTGCATGGGGATTATATATTTAAGGCTGTGGCATTTCAGGGCGCCGGAGCCAGAAGGCGGTGAGCCTGCTTCGGAATAAGGCGCCGGATAATTTTGCGGATGATTTGTCAAAAACCTTTGACTTTAAAAAAATTCAGTGTAGAATAGCCCTCGTTTTCAGGGATTCCTCCTTAGTTCAGTTGGTAGAACGGCGGACTGTTAATCCGTATGTCGCTGGTCCGAGTCCAGTAGGAGGAGCCATGAATTCCATACCTTTCAGGTTGTTCCTCCTTAGTTCAGTTGGTAGAACGGCGGACTGTTAATCCGTATGTCGCTGGTCCGAGTCCAGTAGGAGGAGCCACACTTCAGATATCTCCCTCATCTTTCAAATCTCTCTTTTTGCTGCTTTTGCCGCCGGCAAGCTGCTCATCTTTTGTTCATAGTCAAGTTCGTAACCTAAGCCGCTAGAGCCGAATCATCAGGTGATTTAGTTCACAGAAAATAGTCCGTTTTTTTTCAAAGCAAATACCCTGCCATTTATAATCGAACTCTGCTCAACATTTTTCCGGCGGAGTCCTATGAAGTCAGACAAGCAAACCGAAAACAATGCCCAGATATTCTTCCGTAACGTCATTGAAGAAACAGGCTTTATAGACAAGCTGCGCACCGTAACTCAAGTCATCAAAGGCAGACTGTCTCAGCACGACACCAGGAATGCAGAGAAAATCGTTTATCCATACGAGTACCTGTTTACCGTCATCCTTCTTGCAGGAATGGCAGGCTATAAGACCAAAGACGAAGTGCGTGTGTTCTGGAGAGCCAACTCTGACTTCTTCTCCAAAGTGTTTCCCGACCTGTTTGGTGATATACCAAGCACCTCAACCATCACCAGGGCTCAGAGAATCATTGAGCACTCAGTGATGGGCGATGTCATAAAGGACATTATGAGCAGACACTATAATTTAGTGCGTATGTGCCGAAAAATATATGCCACTGAGGTACTGTCGATGCGTGATGTGCTCGCCTGCGACGGACAGGCCATGCGCGCTACAGACAGGCTTCAGCCTGACGGCAGCCGCTCAGGCGGAAAGCAGATAACATCCATTGTCAGCTATGAGACCGGCATGACGCTCGGTCAGGCTATCCATAACAAGAAGAACCAGGAAAAGCAGGACATACTCGAACTTCCGAAGGACATGGACATCTCCAACACCATCCTGACATGGGATGCCATCAACACCTATCCGAAGCTGGTTGAGTTCGTCATCTCAAAGCACGCTGATGTATTTGCCAGCATCAAGAGCAACCAGGGACTCACATTTGAGGACATCAAAACTGCATACGCAGCCTACCAAAACGGCGCACGCCTTTACACGAAGGATGGCCATAACTCCACAGCGACCGGCACAGTATTGTCAGGAGGCTATTTCTATAACAGGAGAATAGTCACGCTCCGCGCCGAGGACTGCATGAGTAAGAACGTGTTCCAAAAGTGGCCTCATATCAGGACTGTAGCCATTATTGAAACTGACAGAACAAATATGGTTACAAACGAGGTGACACACAGCATAAGGTATTACATCACCACTCTGGAGATGGACCTGGATAAAAATCCTGACTTTGCCAGAGACCTGCTCGATATATCGCTGAAAAGATGGTGCGTTGAAGTCAATCACTGGCACATTGATCGCTTCTTCGGCCAGGACCAGGCTGCCTATGAGAATGACGATGCAGCTTTCTGCAGCACCATAGTAAGCAAGCTCACGATGTCGATGTTCAACTTCGCCAAGCGTTCCTATTCCGCAGAGGAGCGGCGCTATAAAGGTGCCTGCACCACACCAATCCTGCAGCGTGCCTGTGAAGACATCAGGTTCAGCGCACTGCTGCTGGAATCATTTTTCGCAGATGATGCGAAGCGTCTTACCCAGGACTGGCTGTCCATAGACCTGAAATTCATGAAAAACGACGAGGAGGATCGTGGATACTGGCCGGATCCGGAAACCTACGATCACGAGCCATGGCCGCTTCAGCAGTTTATCGAGCAGCATAAGAAGCGAAAAGAGCGAAAAACAGCAGCCTAGATTCCAGCCCAAACTATATGACTTCAGTTTTTTATCCGGTATTTAGACCGGAGGGGGAGCCTGTATCTTCAAAATGCTGAAAATCGTGTTGTAACGGCCAAATTTCTAGTCAGAACCTTAAAAAGGTGCAAAAATTGTCCAAAGCTGAGTCGAAAAGTAACGAATTTATGATTTGCTACCTAGATCACAAAATGCAAACTGTGAGCTACCTCACAAAATGATCCCGCTCTACTAAGCCGCTTTTTGATACAGCTG
>Ga0326511_10002828_pt1 | contig 13986 bp, 12 predicted proteins | sample 0_2496_0518_D_FD_203701 | JGI IMG/M metagenome (GOLD analysis project Ga0326511, IMG submission 203701) | Bovine rumen microbial communities from UC Davis, California, United States - 0_2496_0518 | ecosystem: Host-associated > Mammals > Digestive system > Stomach > Rumen | place: USA... | reverse complement strand
GGGAGAGTAGGAGGCCGCCGTCTTAGAGGCCGCGAGGCAAAGAAGAGAGTCCCTGTCGTCAGGAATGATGGCAGGGACTTTTTTTGTTGCTCCACAGAGAGCAATAGATAATGACAGTGTTCCACAGAGTACATACACATGATGTCACGGACCCTTTTTGTTGGTCCATAGGGAGCATATACATGATGCCAGGGAACCTTTTTGGGGTACATAGAGGCATATAGATGATGGAATGGGATCCTTTTTGGGGTTACAAAGGCATATATATATGATGTTAGGGCCTTTTGTATTATTCGTTTTAGTTATGTGCAATCAATATGCTTATTTCTTTGTCAGGAACAGATAGAAGATGTATGCTTATGTAGATAGTGCAATAAAGTAGGGCGTTCAATTGTTAAGCTTAACAAATTGAATGCCCTACTTCTATTATATTCCTTTGGTCAATCCGTTGTATTATCTATATTATATTATGTAATACTTTGGAAGATCAATTAAATTTCCCAGCCGACTGCAGAGGCACCAAGAACAGCAGCACTTGCACCATCAAGACCACTAATAAGGAATTGTGCCTTGCCACGGAAAATCTTCATGACATGATTGTCATATCCTTCGCGGATAGGTTTCATTATCAGTTCGCCTGCCTTGACCATTCCTCCAAAGAAGATGAAGGCTTCTGGTGAAGAGAATGCTGTGAAGTCGGCACAAGCTTCACCCAACATGTGGCCAGTGAAGTCGTAGATTTCCTTTGCTAATTCATCACCCTTACCAGCTGCGATGGAGACGTCGAGAGAAGTAATATCCTCTGGATTCATATCGCGCAGAAGGGACTTGCGTGTTGTTTTAGCCAGCAGTTCACGAGCCGTGCGAGCTACACCCGTTGCCGAGCAATAAGCCTCCAAACAACCTGTACGACCGCAACCACAAGAGCGACCTTCCTTACCACGAACCATAGTTACGTGACCCAATTCGCCTGCGAAGCCATCGTGACCGTAGAGTAACTGACCATTGACTACGATGCCAGATCCGACGCCGGTGCCAAGGGTGATGACGATGAAATTCTTCATGCCACGAGCCACGCCGTAGACCATTTCGCCCAATGCAGCTGCATTTGCATCGTTGGTCATTGCTACGGGAATTCCAGAAAGACGGTCACTGAACATCTGAGCGAGAGGTACAATACCTTCGTGTGCCCAGGGAAGGTTAGGTGCAAACTCGATGGTACCTTTATAATAATTAGCGTTAGGTGCACCGATGCCCATAGATTTGATGGTCTCAATACCGCCCACTTGCTCAATGATGGGCTGGAGAGCAGTTACTGAGGCATCAACGTATGCTTCAGCTGTTTCGAAACCACCTGTTTTGATGGCAGTTGTAGCCTTAATCTCACCACGTGAGTCAACAATACCGAAAACGGAGTTAGTACCACCAAGATCTAAGCCAATTACGTATGGCTTTAACGTGTTTTGTTCATTCATAATAATATAGTTTTGTGTTCTGTGAATTATTTTGCTTGCAAAGATACATAAAAAGAGCGAGAAACTATGTTTTTTGATAAAAAAATTGTGATAAATAATAATGTTCTCAATAATATTTTGTAATTTTGCAGGCAAGATGAAATTCATCGTTTTAAAATTAAACTAATAGTATGATTTATTCTAAGGAAGTTGAAAACATGTGCGTTGTGGCCAAAGGCCCCAACCACGGTCCTGCACCCATTCCCGAGGAGGGCAAGTGGATTCAGGCCAAGGAGATCAAAGACATTTCGGGCTATACTCATGGTATTGGCTGGTGCGCTCCTCAGCAGGGTGCCTGCAAATTGTCACTGAACGTGAAGGACGGTGTCATTCAGGAGGCTCTTGTAGAGACCATCGGTTGTACGGGTATGACTCACTCTGCCGCCATGGCCAGCGAGATTCTGCCGGGTAAGACCATTCTTGAGGCATTGAATACCGATCTCGTTTGCGATGCTATCAACACCGCCATGCGCGAACTGTTCCTGCAGATTGTCTACGGCCGCACACAGAGTGCCTTCTCAGAGGGAGGTCTGGTGATTGGTGCCGGTCTGGAAGACTTAGGTAAGGGCCTGCGCTCACAGACGGGTACGCTCTATGGCACCGTTGCCAAGGGTACTCGCTATCTGGAGTTGACCGAGGGCTATATTACCAAGCAGTTCCTCGACAAGGACAATCAGGTTTGTGGCTACGAGTATGTGCATCTGGGTAAGATGATGGAGGCTATTAAGGATGGTATGGACGCCAATGAGGCCGTGAAGAAATTCACCGGTAGCTATGGTCGCACCACCGCCGAGCAGGGAATTGTGAAGGTTATTGATCCACGCAAAGAATAAAGGAGGAAACGAGCAATGATTAGAAAAGTACAATTCGAGAGCTACGAGCGTCGCATCAATCAGGTGCTGGCTGCTCTGAAAGAGAACGGGATCAATAGCATTGAAGAAGCCAACGAGATTTGCGAGAAGGCAGGTGTAGATCCCTATCAGATGTGTGAAGAGACACAGCGTATCTGCTTTGAGAACGCTAAGTGGGCTTACGTATGTGGTGCAGCTATCGCCATCAAGAAGGGTGTGAAGAGCGCAGCCGAGGCAGCCGAGGCTATCGGTATTGGTCTGCAGAGCTTCTGTATTCCCGGAAGTGTGGCCGACGACCGTAAGGTTGGCTTAGGTCATGGTAATCTGGCAGCCCGTCTGCTCCGTGAGGAGACCGAGTGCTTCGCCTTCCTGGCAGGTCACGAGAGCTTCGCTGCCGCTGAGGGTGCCATCAAGATTGCTGAGAAGGCCAACAAAGTTCGCAAGAAGCCCCTCCGCGTTATCTTGAACGGTCTGGGCAAAGATGCTGCTATGATTATCAGCCGCATCAACGGCTTCACCTATGTACAGACTCAGTTTGACTACTACACCGGCGAGGTGAAGGTCGTGAAGGAGACTCCGTACAGCGATGGTCCTCGTGCCAAAGTGAAGTGCTACGGTGCTGACGATGTTCGTGAGGGTGTTGCTATCCTGTGGAAAGAGAATGTCGATGTGTCAATTACTGGTAACTCTACCAACCCCACTCGCTTCCAGCACCCCGTGGCTGGCACCTATAAGAAGGAGCGTGTGCTTGCTGGCAAGCCCTACTTCTCAGTAGCTTCTGGTGGTGGTACTGGCCGTACCCTGCACCCCGACAACATGGCTGCAGGTCCTGCTTCTTATGGTATGACCGATACACTGGGCCGTATGCATAGCGATGCTCAGTTTGCTGGTTCTTCTTCTGTGCCTGCTCACGTTGAGATGATGGGCTTCCTCGGCATCGGTAACAACCCAATGGTGGGTGCCACCGTTTCTATCGCTGTGGAAATTGACCTTGCTCTGAACAAGAAGTAAGAATTACACCATATAACAATTAAGGCGCGCCACCCAAAAGTGACGCGCCTTTTCTTTGAATACCCGTTGCTTTGGATTAGCAGAGCTTGCGTGAGCCGTCGCCGATCACCACATCATAGACCTTCGGCTCGTGGCCATACTTCTCGTTGAAACGCTTCTTGGCATCTTCTACGAACTTCTTATAGAGGTCGTTGCGAACGAGGTTGATGGTGCAGCCACCGAAGCCACCGCCCATAATACGTGAACCAGTGACACCGTTCTCCTTGGCAATGTCGTTCAGGAAGTCGAGCTCTTCACAGCTCACCTCATAGTCCTTCGACAGGCCCTCATGAGTCTTATACATCATCTCACCTACTTTCTCGTAGTCGCCTTCCACCAGAGCGTCGCAGACAGCCAGCACACGGTCTTTCTCACCGAGGACGAACTTAGCTCTCTTGTAATCCTCTTCACCAACTTCAGCTTTCACTTCTTCCAGCTGCTCCCAGGTGCAGTCGCGAAGAGTCTCGAACTTGCCCTCTGGATGCTTAGCCTGAATGTGCTTCACAACATTCTCGCAGCTATTGCGACGATCGTTGTAGGGCGAACCGGCTAACTGGTGCTTAACCACAGAGTCGAGCAGCACGAGACGATAGCCATCGGGCTTGAAGGGGAAGTACTCGAACTCACGGCTACGGCAATCAAGGCGCATGAGGCAACCAGCTTTGCCGAAGACAGAAGCAAACTGATCCATGATACCGCAGTTCACGCCGCAGTAGTTGTGCTCAGTAGCCTGACCAGCAAGCACCATGTCCCACTGAGAAACTTTGTTCTCACCGAAGATGTCGTTCAGACCGCAAGCAAAGCAGCTCTCCATAGCGGCAGAAGAAGACATACCAGCACCGAGGGGCACGTCGCCAGAGAATGCAATATTGAAGCCCTTCACAGGAACGCCAAGCTTCCTCATCTCAAGGGCGATGCCGAAGATGTAGCGAGCCCATGAGGCCTTGGGGCCAGCAGGGTCGTCGAGGTGGAAGTCAACGCGATCCTTCAAGTCAATAGCATAAGCCATCACGGTATCTTCCGTACCATTGGCACGCATTTCAGCAGTTACGCCTTTGTCCACTGCGCCAGGGAATACGAATCCACCATTATAATCGGTGTGCTCACCAATCAGGTTGATACGACCAGGAGAAGTGTAGACGTTACCTGTCTGTCCGTCGAAATGCTTGATGAAGCGGCTTCTTACAAATTCAATGTCAATCATGTTAATTACGATTTAAAGATTTACGATTTGTTATTAAAATTATTTATTTAGCGCTAATACCAATTTTGCTACCAAAGTTGCAGAACCAGATGATGTATGCATAGAATACGAACATCAGGCACATGGCAGCGATGATACCCATTCCGTCAACCATAGCACCCATCACAGGCATGAGCAGAGCACCACCGATCACACCCGTATTGATGACGCCCGAAGCAGCCTTCGTGTGAGGACCAAGCTCCTGCAAGCCGAGGTTGAAGATAAGTGGCCACATGACAGAGTGGAACAGGCCAGCAGCCAACATCAGCCAAATGCCGACCATAGAGCTGGAGAATACCAGAGACAGGGCGATGCAGCCAGCACCGATACACAGACAAGCGGTGAGCAGCTTACGAGGCTCAAACTTGGTCAGGATACCAGCACCAACGAAACGACCGACCATCATGCCGCCCCAATACCAAGACAGGTAGCTGGTGGCAAGGGATGCAAGAGCTGCAGAGTCCATTTCGGGATGGAGCAGCTGGAAGCGATAAGGCAACATGGAAGGAACACCAATCTCAACGCCCATATACATGAAAATGCCGAGGGCACCCAGCCATACATGAGTGTACTTGAAAACGCTTGACTTATATTGCTTCTTCTCGCCAGACTCTTCTTCAGCCTGCTTGCCTTCGTCAATCTTCGGCAACTTCAGGAATACGAGGATGCCGCAGATAATCAGAGTGAAGATACCCAGGCCAAGGAAAGGACCAGGTACATATTCTGGTGCGGGAGTCTTTCCAGCAATAATCACATAGGTGATAAACATCGGGGCAACAGTCGTAGCCACCGAGTTCAGGGCCTGTGACAACGTCATACGGAAAGCACCACTCTCAGGCTTACCCAGCACCATCACATAAGGATTGGCCACGTTCTGCAACATCACCACACCCATGGCAACAATACACATGGAGAGCAGGAACACGATGTAGACATTGGCACCGGCATCGATGGCCCAGTTAATGCCGAAAGAGTTGATGACGAAACCAACACCGGCAACGGCAAGACCTAACAGCAGAGTTGCCTTGTAGCCAATCTTGCTCATCAGCATGGCGAAGGGGATTGCCAACAGATAGGCACCATAGAAGGCAGTGTTGACATACTGGCCTTGCTGTGCGCTCAAGTCGAATGCCTGAGAAAGGAAGGCAATCATAGAGTTGTTCATCGTAGTAATGAATCCAATGAGGAAGCACACGATGAACACGATAATCAATGGGAACAGATAGTTCGGAGATTGTTTTTGTGACATAGTTATACGAATTTATAATTTAGTAACTACCCTATTTACCTCCGTAAGTAGGGTACTTACATTTGGTAAATAGGGCAATTTTTAATCAACTACACCAAACTTGTAGATGGTCTTCTGCTTGTAGCGATCACCGGGGTGCAGTACAACGCTGGGGAAGTAGGTGCGGTTGGGTGAATCGGGGAAGTGCTGGGTCTCTAAGCAGACTGCAGAACGACGGGGGAAGGTAGCACCGTTGGCACCCTTGTAACCACAAAGATAGTTACCTGTGTAAAGCTGCATACCAGGCTCGGTAGTGTAGCACTCCAGTGTGCGTCCGCTCTTCGGATCGGTCAGTCTGGCAGCAAAGCTCAGTTCGCCTTCCTCCTGCTTGTTCAGAACATAGTTGTGGTCGTAGCCATTACCGAACTTAATCTGCTCAAAGTCAGCGTCGATTTCCTTACCGATGGCTTTTGGAGTACGGAAGTCGAACGCTGTGCCGGCCACTTTCAGGATTTCGCCTGTAGGAATAGCGGTCTCGTCGGTAGGCAGATAGAAATCGGCATTAATTTCGCAAACCAGATCATCGATCGTAGGTGTGGGATCGGCGGTACCTGCCAGTGAGAAGAATGCATGATGGGTCAGGTTGATGATGGTCTTCTTGTTGGTTGTTGCCAGATACTCAATCACCAGTTCGTTCAAATCAGTGAATGTGAATTCAACGGTTACGTCGAGCTCGCCAGTGTAGCCTTCCTCACCATAGCTGGAGATGCGGTGCAGAGCTAACGAGCGTGGTCCCATCTGACGGGCATCCCATACCTTGGCATTGAAGCCCTTGAGGCCGCCATGCAAGTGGTTGGGGCCGTTATTGATGGCCAACTGATACTCCTTGCCGTTCAAGGTGAACTGACCCTTGCAGATACGGTTGCCCCAACGGCCAATCAGCGTCGAGAGATAAGGCTCGTCACCGCTGGTGAGCTGCTGGATGTTGGCGTGTCCCTGAATGACATTGCCCACATTTCCATTCTTGTCGGGAACCATGATGGCACAGATAGCACCGCCATAGTTGGAGATGGCTACTTCGTATCCCTTACGGTTGCGCAGGATGTATAAATCAGTTTTTTTACCATTGATAGTGGTCTGGAAGTCTTCACGCTTCAGACCACACAGATTCGCAGTTTCTGTTGTGTTTGCCATAATTTAATTTGTTTTTAGTTATTAAACTTATAACTTCTGCAAAGTAACAAAAAAATGCCGACATACGCAAGTATATCGGCATTTTTTTAATTAAAAAAACTAAACTCGTGTCTTGAGGAAATCGGCCACGATGTAGGTACTGCCTCCTACAAAGATGAAGTCTTCACTCGATGCTCCGGTCATCGCAGCCTTATAGGCTTCCTGTACGGTAGGGTAGGCTTCTCCCTGCAATCCAAACTGGTCACCGAACACCTTGAGTGATGTTTCGGGGAAGGCACGCTTTGTCGAGCCTTTAGTATAATAATAGGTAGCGTTCTTGGGCAGAAGCGACATGACACCATACACGTCCTTGTCCTCCACCATGCCGAAGACGATGCGTAAGTGTTTGCACTTCGTCTCCTGAAGCTGTTGGCTCAGCCATTTCCATCCACCTGGGTTATGTCCCGTGTCGCAGACCACCAACGGATGCTCTCTGATGACCTGCCAGCGGCCCATGAGTCCTGTGATGCTGCAAACGTTCTGGAATGCCTCTGTCAGTTCACGCTGTTCTTCCGATTTGTTCTCCTCAACATGATAATTAGCTACATAACCCATCTTTTGGAGCTGGTGCATCGCCGTCACCACGGTATTGGTGTTCTTTGCCTGATAGAGGCCACGTAGCTCTCCTGTAAATTCGCCAAGATGCTTGGTCTTGTAATGCATGCCGTCACTGGCAGATTCGGCAGAAATCACTTCCTGCTTGTCTTCTGCAAAGATGATGGGAGCTTTCATACTCTCGGCGATAGAATCAAAAATGGGACGAGTCTCAGCCAATGCCTCACCAATGACTACAGGTACGCCCGTCTTGATGATTCCACCTTTTTCCATCGCAATCTGTTCCAGGCTGCTGCCAAGTAACTGCGTGTGGTCGAGCGAGATATTAGTAATAACCGAAAGTATTGGTGTAATGATGTTGGTGCTGTCCAACCGGCCTCCCAAGCCCACCTCCACCACGGCGATGTCCACATTCATATCGCTGAAGTATTTGAAGGCCATGGCTGTGGTTATCTCGAAGAAAGAAGGGTTGACCGTCTCCAGGAAGTTGCGTTCCCTTTCAACGAATCCAGCTACGTAGTCATGCGGGATGGGACGGCCATTCACACGGATACGCTCATTGAAGTCTAAAAGATGGGGCGAGGTATAGAGTCCTACGCGATAGCCAAACGTCTGAAGCAATGCCGAGATAGTGTGCGATACGGAACCTTTACCGTTCGTACCGGCAATGTGGATGCTACGGAAGTTCTCATGTGGATGGCCGAAATGCTCGTCCAGCGTCAGCATGTTCTGCAGTCCTTCCTTATATCCGTTAGGACCTTGCTGCTCGTAGTTGGCAGTTTTATTAAACAGGTAGTCAATCGCTTCTTCGTAAGTCATCTTTCCTATTTATTAATTATAGTATCGCTCGTTTTTTCTTACCTCTTACCACTCTTCACTCACCTCTATGATAGAAACAAGTAGAGTTTGCGAAAGACCTTTCTCAATTTATGAGAAATAGTTCTTGAAACGCTGGAAGATGGAGTCCTTGGTTTCTTTGTCGCCAGTGAAGTTGTCGCTTTTCTTGAACTCTTCAAGAGCCTTGCGCTCTTCTCGGCTGAGCGTCTTGGGTACGTAGACGCTGATGTTGACCACCAAGTCGCCGCGACCAGAGCCGTAGCCCTGTACGGCGGGCAGTCCTTTTCCACGCAGGCGCAATGTCTTGCCCGGCTGTGTACCGCTGTCCACCTTCACCTTCAGCTTCGAGCCTTCGATGGTCGGAATCTCCACTTCGCCTCCAAGTGCTGCCGTGGGGAAGTCGAGCAACAGGTTGTAGACCAAGTCGTTTCCGTCGCGGATGAAAGTCTTGTGCTCCTCTTCTTCTATGAACACCTGAATGTCGCCAGCCACACCGTTGCGCTGTCCAGCGTTACCTTTGCCGGGTACGTTGACCACCATTCCTTCTGCCACACCAGCGGGGATGTTGATTTCTACCACCTCTTCACCTTTTACGACACCAGTGCCGTGGCATTCTTGACATTTGTTCTTGATTACCTGGCCTTCACCATGACAAGTGGGGCAGACGCCCTGCGTCTGCATCATGCCGAAGATGCTCTGGGTGGTATGGGTGATGACGCCTGTACCATGACATGTGGGACAAGTATCAGAACCACTACCAGCCTCAGCACCCGAGCCGTGGCAGTGGTTGCAAATGATATCCTTGCGGAGCTTGAATTTCTTCGTGACGCCCTGGTTGATTTCTTCGAGGGTAAGTCTTACCTTCAGTCGCAAGTCACTGCCTCGGTGCTGTTGAGGACGTCCGCGCCCCCCTCCGAAGCCGCTGAAACCATGTCCTCCGAAAATGTCGCCGAACATGGAGAAGATGTCGTCCATGTTCATCGAGGTACCGAATCCGCCGAATCCTCCTTGTCCTGCAAAGGGCGCATCGAATCCAAACTGGTCGTACTGCTGTCGTTTCTGTGGGTCGTGCAGCACATTGTATGCCTCTGCAGCTTCCTTGAATTTCTCTTCGGCTTCCTTGTCGCCGGGGTTGCGGTCGGGGTGATATTTGATGGCAATCTTTCGGTAAGCCTTCTTGATTTCGTCTTCCGATGCCTGTTTGTTGACACCCAGTACCTCGTAGTAGTCTCTTTTCTGTGCCATTTATTGTCCTACAGCCACCTTAGCGTGGCGAATTACTTTGTCATTCAGTTTATATCCCGTTGTCAGGCAGTCTATGACCTTTCCTTTCTTGTCGTCGCCCATACCCGGCACCATGGCCACTGCATCGTGCACGTCGGTGTCGAAATCGGCATCCTCGGTCTCTATCTTCTGCACGCCGAGTCCTTCCAGCACCTTCATCATCTTGTGGTAGATGAGTTCCATGCCCTCTCGCAACACCTGTGGGTCGTCGGTCTTCTCGCCGTTGGCTATGGCTCTTTCCATGTCGTCAATTACCGGCAGCAGTGCTGTGATAGTCTTCTCGCCACCGTTCAGTATCAGATCGGCACGTTCTTTTATGGTACGTTTGCGATAGTTGTCAAACTCAGCCACTGAGCGCAGGTACTTGTCCTTCAGGTCGGCAATCTGTTCCTGTGCCACCTCCAGCGGATCCTTTTCCTCAGCTTCCTCGGCTTTGGCTTCCTGTTCTTCGGCTTCAGAGTTGTTAACCTCCTTATCTTCAAGAGTCTCTTCCGACGTATTGTCAGCCTCAAACTCCTCTTCTTCCTTATTCAGTTTTTCTTCGCTCATATTATTATGTTTTTTAGTTTTGCTATAAGAGAGGCAAAAATCATGCCGTAATTTTCCCTGTCAGTCTTTTGCCTTTCATTTTATTGCCTGCAAAGGTAATACTTTTTTCCGAATCAGGCAAATGTTCAAATAAATATTGTGGTTTCCTTTGTAAAACAGGAAAATATGCTTACCTTTGCAATTCAATAATATTATTAACTCTATACTTTCACATGCCTTGCTTGCTTCGGTAATAGAGGTGAGTGGAGAGTAGTGAACGGTAATAGAGGTGAAACAAGCGACTTAAATTATATACATTAATATTATAGTGCTATGCAAAAGATTGAATTAAATGGCAAGACCATACTGGTGACGGGTGCCGCAGGCTTCATCGGAGCCAATTTGGTGAAGCGTTTGCTCAAAGACGTGAACGACGCTACCATCGTGGGTATTGATAACGTGAACGACTACTACGACGTGAGTCTCAAGGACTATCGACTGGCAGAGTTGCAGAGACTGAGCGACGAGCTTTCTGCCCATGCCAACAAGTGGGTTTTCATCAAGGGCGACATTGCCGACCGCACCACTATCGACCGCCTTTTCGATGACTATCGTCCTGCTGTGGTGGTCAACCTGGCCGCACAGGCTGGCGTACGTTACTCCATCACCAATCCCGATGCCTATATCCAGTCTAACCTCATAGGTTTCTACAACATTCTCGAGGCATGCCGCCACCATCCTGTTGAGCATTTGGTCTATGCCTCTTCTTCTTCGGTTTACGGTTCCAACAAGAAGGTGCCTTACTCCACCGACGACAAGGTAGACAACCCTGTCTCGCTTTACGCAGCTACGAAGAAGTCCAACGAGCTGTTGGCTCATTCCTATTCCAAGCTCTACAATATCCCTTCTACGGGCTTGCGCTTCTTTACGGTCTATGGACCTGCCGGACGACCCGACATGGCTTACTTCGGATTCACCAACAAGCTGAGACGTGGCGAGACCATCGAAATCTTCAACTTCGGCAACTGCAAGCGCGACTTCACCTTCGTCGATGACATTGTGGAGGGCGTGGTGCGCATCATGCAGGGAGCACCTGAGAAGAAGAACGGCGAAGACGGACTCCCCTTGCCACCCTACGCTGTCTACAATATTGGCAACAACAGTCCCGAGAATCTCCTCGACTTTGTAGACACGCTGCAGAAGGAGCTTATTCGTGCCGGTGTGCTGCCCGAAGACTACGACTTCGAGGCCCACAAGAAGCTGGTGCCCATGCAGCCAGGCGATGTGCCTGTGACCTATGCCGACACCAGTGCATTGGAACGCGACTACGGCTTTAAGCCCTCAACACCCCTGTGGAAGGGATTGAGAGCCTTTGCCGAGTGGTACAAGGAGTTCTATAAGGTCTAAGGATGTCCGAAATAGTATTGTCCGCGGCTGCGGGTAATACTCCCGAAATTGATGGCATGCTTCGGACAGTGATGATAGCAAGCCAGACAATTAGTGCAACTGCCGTCGTGTTGCCAGCGAGGCAGCTTGTCATCGAAGACCACGTTGCCCGTAGGACACACTTTTTGGCATTTGCCGCAGTGGATGCAAAGGTCGCTGTCAACGGTGAACTTCTTGTCGGTAATCATCTTCGCGTTGAAGTAGGCGCCTATCACATGACTCAGCGTCCAGGGCATGGCCCCACGGGTGGTGAACAGCTTTCCTGCCAGCCTCTCCACGATGACCTTCGCATACAACCCAAGCTGCTTCGTGGCTTGGGTTATTTTTTCCCGTTCGCGTTCAGGCTTGTCAGTATACATGAATGGCAGACAGACGTAGCTCTCGGGCATGATGAGTGAGAAAGCACTGTCTATCCGCAGGCCCACGGCCTTCAGTTCACCTTCCAGTATTTCGATGGTGCGCCCTATGCTGTCACCGCAAGTGCAGAGGACGTAAGTGAAATGCTTTGCGCCATCTGTGCCACGTAAGCGCAGTCGTCTGACAAACTGTCGCACTATGCGTGGCGGTTGCCAGCCGTGTACGGGGAAGCAGAAGCCTATTCGCTCGTCATCTCCTATCTCATACTCACACGTTCCCTGCAGTTCGTCAGGGATGAAAAGCAGTCGTTCGCCCGTTTGTTCGGCGATATATTCGGCAGCCCACTTGGTGTTGCCCGTTCCGGAAAAATAAAATATCATGGTGCAAAGGTACGATAATTCCCCATTAATTTGTAACTTTGCACCCGAAATTATGAGATATTTTGTTACTTTTAGTTACGACGGCACACGTTTTCATGGTTGGCAGGTTCAGCCCAATGGCATTTCAGTACAGGAAGAGCTGGACCGAGGCCTTTCCTTGCTTCTGCGTGCCGAGATACACACTACAGGGGCCGGTCGCACCGATGCCGGCGTACACGCCCGCATGATGGTGGCCCACTTTGACTATGACGGCCAGCTCGACGTCTCACAGCTTTGCTACAAGCTCAATAAACTCTTGCCTCGTGACATTGCCGTACAGCGCGTAGAGCGAGTCGCCGACGAACTGCATGCCCGCTTCTCGGCCACCTCACGCACCTATCATTATTATTTACATACGGCCAAGGAACCCTTCCTGCGTCACTATTCGTGTGAGTTGCACTATCCGCTCGACTTCCCCCTGATGAACGAGGCCGCCTGTCTCTTGCTCAGCTACGAGGATTTCGGCGCTTTCTGCAAGGCCCATGCCGATGTGAAGACCACCATCTGCCATGTGACCAAGGCCGAGTGGCACCAGACGTCGCCCACCTCCTGGTACTTCGAGATTACGGCCAACCGCTTCCTGCGCAATATGGTTCGGGCTGTTGTAGGCACGCTTATCGACGTAGGTCGCCATCGCCTCTCGTTAGATGACTTCCGTCGCGTCGTTGAGGGCAAGCGCCGTAGCGACGCCGGCGAGTCCATGCCTGCCAACGCCCTCTTCCTGGAAAATATTACCTATTAGTTCAAGTTTTGCCAGTGCTCAACATTTTTGTAGATAAATCACTTCCTTCACCCCCCAACAAAAAGCGTTGCTCTCAATTATTCATCTATGTGGTTACTCTTAGCATTTCTCTCCGCCGCATTCCTCGGCGTTTACGATTCACTCAAGAAAAAGGCACTCAAGGACAATGCCGTCATCCCCATCCTGTTTCTCAACACCCTCTTTTCGTCTCTTATCTTCCTGCCCTTCATCGTTCTCAGCGCGACGGGCACCCAGCTTGACGGTTCTATCTTCCACGTAGGCAGTGGCGGATGGGAGATGCATAAGAACATCGTCCTCAAGGCCCTCATCGTGCTGTCGAGCTGGATTCTCGGCTACTTCGGTATGAAGCACCTGCCCCTTACCATCGTAGGCCCCATCAATGCCACCCGTCCCGTCATGGTGCTTGTTGGTGCCCTGTTGGTGTTTGGCGAGCGGCTCAACGGTTGGCAATGGATAGGCGTGCTCTTGGCTGTCGCCTCCTTCCTTTTGCTCAGTCGCAGCGGCAAGAAAGAAGGCATCGACTTCAAGCACGACCATTGGATCTACATGATTGTAGGAGCCGCTGCCCTTGGAGCTGTCAGCGGTCTCTACGATAAATATCTCATGGCACCCGAGAGTGAGGGTGGGGTAGGCCTCGACCGTATGATGGTGCAGTCGTGGTACAACATCTACCAATGC
>Ga0326511_10002827_pt1 | contig 13986 bp, 9 predicted proteins | sample 0_2496_0518_D_FD_203701 | JGI IMG/M metagenome (GOLD analysis project Ga0326511, IMG submission 203701) | Bovine rumen microbial communities from UC Davis, California, United States - 0_2496_0518 | ecosystem: Host-associated > Mammals > Digestive system > Stomach > Rumen | place: USA: California... | reverse complement strand
CCGCAGGGTTGCGGTTTTTTTGTGCGCCACGGCTCGCCGTGCGGCATTTTTTTACTAAAAGACATTAAAGAAGCGAAGAAAGTTCAACTCGCTGACGGTTTCTCAAGATTTTTCATTACCTTTGCACTCGAAAATGGCAGAGACCCTGATCATAAGCGCGCTACTGCTGGCCGTCGGTATGGCCTTGCTGCTGGTGAAGGTGCTGGGACGAAAGGACGGCACGTTCTCGTCGCAGCATATACACGACAGCCAGGCGATGCGCGAGCGTGGCATCCACTGTGTGATGGATCAGGACCGCGAAATGCGTGAGAGGAAGCCGTTAAAGATTGAGAGATTGAGAAATTGAAAAATTGAATAATTGAGAAAGTCGCAATTAAGCGAGAGCAGAGTGATGCTTGCATCAACTATGCCGAAGGTGAGCGACTTCGATGCGAAGCATCAAATTGAGAAATTTAGATATTAAATACAAAGAATGAAAAAGACTCTTTTCTGTGCACTCGCCATCGCCGCTGCGATGACATCGTGCAACAACGCCAGTCCCAAGATGGACGAACAACCCGCCGCCGCAGCAGCAAGTGCCGATGGCCTTAAGATTGCCTATGTGGAGGTGGACTCGCTGATGACACAGTACAATTTCGCCAAGGACTACAGCGTCACCCTGCAGCGCAAGAGCACCAATGCCCGCAACACGCTGACACAGAAGGGTAACCAGCTGCAGGCCGCCGTGGACAACTTCCAGAAGAAGCTGAACAACAACGGATTCACCAGCCGCGAGCAGGCAGAGAGCCAGCAGGCGGCCATACAGCGCCAGCAGCGCGACCTCCAGGCCCTCCAGGCCCGTCTCGAGGGTGAGCTTGCCAACGAGACGCAGCAGTTCAACGAAGCGCTGCGCGACTCGCTGAACAACTTCCTGAACCAGTACAATAAGGCTAAGAAGTACGACATCATCCTTTCGCGTGCCGGCGACAACATCCTGTTTGCCAACAAGAAGTACGACATCACACAGGACATCATCAACGGTCTGAACAAGCGCTACAAGGCTCCCGCCAAGGACGCCAAGAAAGCCGAGAAGAAGGACGAGAAGAAATAATTTACATTGAGAGATTGAGAGATGGAGAACATCAGGAACTTCTGTATCATTGCCCACATCGACCACGGGAAGTCGACGCTTGCCGACCGTCTGCTTGAATACACCAAGACCATTCAGGTGACGGAGGGACAGATGCTCGACGACATGGACCTGGAGCGCGAGCGAGGCATCACCATCAAGAGCCACGCCATACAGATGGAGTATGAGCGCGACGGGCAGAAGTACGTCCTGAACCTCATCGACACCCCGGGACACGTCGACTTCTCGTACGAGGTGTCACGGTCTATTGCCGCCTGCGAGGGCGCCCTCCTCGTCGTCGACGCCACGCAGGGCGTCCAGGCACAGACCATCTCGAACCTCTACATGGCCATCGACAACAACCTCGAGATCATCCCCGTCATCAACAAGATCGACATGCCCAGTGCCATGCCCGACGAGGTGGAGGACGAGATCATCGACCTCATAGGCTGCGACCGTGCCGACATCATCCGCGCCTCGGGAAAGACCGGCGAGGGCGTCAAGGATATTCTCGACGCCGTCGTCGACCGCATACCGCACCCCGAGGGCGACGAGAAAGCACCCCTACAGGCGTTGATCTTCGACTCCGTCTTCAACTCGTTCCGCGGCATCATTGCCTACTTCAAGATCCTCAACGGCGTCATCCGCAAGGGCGACAAGGTGAAGTTCTTCAACACAGGCATGGAGTACGATGCCGACGAGGTGGGCGTGCTCAAGATGGACATGATACCCCGTCAGGAGCTGCGTACCGGCGATGTAGGCTACATCATCAGCGGTATCAAGGAGTCGAAGGAGGTGAAGGTGGGCGACACCATCACCCATGTCAGCCGACCCTGCGACGCCGCCATCGAGGGCTTCCAGGAGGTGAAGCCGATGGTCTTCGCCGGTGTCTATCCCATCGACCCTACCGACTACGAGAACCTGCGCGCCTCGCTGGAGAAGCTCCAGCTCAACGATGCCTCGCTGACGTTCACGCCCGAGTCGTCAGTAGCCCTTGGCTTCGGCTTCCGTTGTGGCTTCCTCGGACTGTTGCACATGGAGATCGTGCAGGAGCGACTGGACCGCGAGTTCAACATGGACGTCATCACCACCGTCCCCAATGTCTCGTATATGTGCTATACGAAGCAGAAGGAGGTGAAGGAGGTACACAATCCCTCGGGACTGCCCGACCAGACGATGATAGACCACATCGAGGAACCCTACATACGCGCCTCGATCATCACCGCCGCCGACTACATCGGCCCCATCATGACGCTCTGTCTCGACAAGCGCGGCGAGCTCATCGACCAGCAGTACGTCAGCGGCAACCGCGTCGAGCTTCACTTCATGCTACCTCTGGGCGAGATCGTCATCGACTTCTACGACAAGCTGAAGAGCATCTCCAAGGGCTACGCCTCGTTCGACTACTACATCGACTCCTTCCGCCCCTCGCGGCTCGTGAAGCTCGACATCCTGCTCAACGGCGAGCCCGTCGACGCCCTGTCCACGCTCACACATCAGGACAATGCCGTCACCTTTGGACGCCGCATGTGCGAGAAACTCAAGGAGCTCATCCCACGACAGCAGTTCGACATCGCCATACAGGCCGCCATCGGTGCCAAGATCATTGCCCGCGAGACGGTGAAGCAGGTGCGCAAGGACGTCACAGCGAAGTGCTACGGCGGCGACGTCAGCCGTAAGCGCAAACTGCTCGAGAAGCAGAAGCGAGGCAAGAAGCGCATGAAGCAGATAGGCAACGTCGAGGTGCCGCAGAAAGCGTTCCTCGCCGTCTTGAAACTTGACTAACAGTTAAAACTAAGAATCCTCTATAAACGCACGACAATGACAAACACGAACTTGACTCTTTCACCCCGCGACGTGGCCCGCGAACTGGCCCGCCGATACAGTACGATGACCCACGACGAGCTGGATGTCCTGGAGAGCATCCTCGTCCCCAAGCGCTACGCCAAGGGCGAGAAGATCCTCGCCGAGGGCGAGGTGTGTACCAACATCTACTGGATTGTCAAGGGACTCGTCCGCCAGTTCTACTTTAAGAACGGCAAGGAACTCACCGAGTACATGGCCGCCGAGAACACCATCTGCATGTGCATAGAGAGCCTCTTCCGCGAAGAGCCCACACACCTGCAGATCATGGCCGTAGAGCCCACCGTGCTCTACCTCATACCCAAGGCCGACCTTGAAGCTGTTGCCATGAAGAGCGTCAACATCCAGATACTCTACCGCAAGATACTCGAGGAGTCGCTCATCCTCAGTCAGAAGCACGCCGATATGTTGCGCTTCGAGAGTGCCCAGGACCGTTACCAGAAGCTTGTGCGACGCAACCCGGAGCTCGTGCTCCGCGTACCCCTGGTCTATATCGCCAGCTACCTGCAGATGACTCCCGAGACACTCTCGCGTGTTCGCAACACCGTGCTCATCTGACCCCCCCAGAAAAGCTTACTTAATGATCCATTCAAAAAGACCAGCAGAATTATCAGAGGGCAGTGTAACCTCCAATCGCACGGCCTTGGTTTTTACAGGATCGAAATTGACAGTACATGCAGAACCTTTGTCTGTAGGATAGCCATCAGCTCCGGTGACAGGTAACCACTGTCCTTGGGCGTCTTGATAAAGGATACGCCATGATTGAGGTACACGGCATCCTCCCCAAGGACCATCATCATACCAATAGACGGTAGCGCTCTGAACTGTACTTTCAGCGGGGAGCTCGTAGCCAAGCCACTCTGTTGTGCCTTTTTTGGGCCACCAGTGGGTATATGGGATGGAGCGATCATCCTCGTCCTTCGGAATCAGACGGTCGTTGATAGACGACAATGCAGGAACGCGAGAGGATGTGCTGACTTTACTCTCTGAAGCTAAAGTAGCAGGTTGAGATGGTACTGTGGCGTTCAAATCTTGTGGCAGCCAGACTCTCATCTTACCGCTTCCACGATGACACCATGCATAATATGGAATCAGAGTCAGTGTCTGGTCTGCAGTCTCCAGTTTTCCCGCTTTGTTGAAATTCAATGTTTGGGCATCGGTTATTAATGTCTGGACTGGTGTGCCTGCAATCTCACCTTTCCCTAAACGGAACTTGGGGTTCTGATTGATGAGGGCACCCATGATATCAAAGTTATTGTCGGGATGCTCAGCGCAGTAGACCAGCGGGCCGCGCTCGATGCTGACCATACCACGGTCGGCCTGCACCTTGTGGTTGGCGCGCACGGTACGAGCCTCCATGTCGAAGTGTACCTGCACCTTGTCGCCCTTCTTCCACTTACGGCTGATATTGTAGTAACCATCCTCGCCGACGGCACCCTTAGCCTCCTGGCCGTTCACCATGACGCTGTAGCTCAGACGTTTATTGTCGGTATAGGTGTAGAGGTCGCTGGGAACGACGCTGCCCTTCACCCATCCGGGGACGCGCAGTTTCATGGTAAACTGTGCGGCGCTGTTCTTGTCGATGCTGATGGTGATGTCGCCATCCCACGGGTAGTTCGTTGTCTGGCTCAGTGTCAGCTTCTTACCACCGACGGTGAGGTTCGACTGATTGGAGAGGAACAGGTTCACATAGACGTTCTTATCCTTCACGGCATAGATATAGCCGGGCAACGAGGGGATGAAACGGCAGATATTGCTGGGGCAGCAGGCACAACCGAACCAAGCCTGACGCTGGTGCTGCCCCATTGACTCCAGCGGATTGGGATAGAAGAAGCCACCGCCGTCGAGGCTCACGCCGCTGATGAGTCCGTTATAGAGCGTACGCTCCAGCACGTCGTAGTATTTCGAATCGCCGTGGAGCAGGAAGAGTCGGTAGTTGACGTAGACATTGCCGATGGCAGCACAGGTCTCACAGTAGGCACTCATGTTGGGCAGTTCGTAGTTCTTGCCAAAGGCCTCACCGCTTGCTGTAGCACCGATACCACCGGTGATATAGAGCTTCTTCGTCACGATGTTGCTCCAGATATTGTCGATGGCATTGATATAGTTTTTGTCGCCCGTCAGCGCAGCCACGTCGGCCATACCGGCATACATATAGGCAGCGCGGACAGCATGACCCACAGCCTCATCTTGCTCCGTAACGGGTTTGTGGCTCTGTGAGTATTCCTGCTTAATCTGTGTCTTTCCGCGATAGTCGAGAAGGAATTTGGCAAAGTCGAGGTATTGCTTCTTGCCAGTGGCCAGATAGAGGCGAGCCATCGCCATCTCTGCTATCTGGTGACCAGGGACGACACACATCTGTCCGGCGTTGGGTCCCACTTCCTTGCATGCCACGTCAGCATAGCGACAAGCGATATCGAGGAATTTGCGCTTGCCCGTAGCCTGCCAGTAGGCCACGGCACCCTCCACCATGTGGCCGAGGTTATAGAGCTCGTGCGAGAGGTCTTCCTCTTTCACCCAACGGCGGTCGCCAGCCCAGTGGTGGGGATCGGCAGGATTCTGCGTGCGGGCCGTATAGAGGTAGCCGTCAGGCTCCTGTGCACGACCGATAATGTCGATGACGGAGTCGCAGTAGGCTTCCAGCTTCTTGTCGGGATAAGTCTGGAGGATATAGGCTGCACCCTCCAGCGTCTTGTAGGGGTCAGTGTCGTCGAAGGAGTAGCCCACGCCATTCACCTTGAAGACCTTCGAGGGGTCGGCCATGTGGGCGGCAGCATTCTCAAAGTTCTTGTAGCGGCCCTCGCTTTCGCACTTTGAGAAGGCCAGTGGAACGGTGACCTCGCGGCTGGCCTGCAAGCGCTGTCCCCAGAACGTGCCGGGGGTAACTTTCACACTCGTGAACGGCACGGGCGTGATGGGATAGCCTTTCTGCGCCACAGCGTGGCCTATGCAGAGGGAGGCGATGACAATAGTTGTTAGAATCTTTTTCATATTGTGCATAATAGGTTAAAAGTAATCTTGTTTCTTATATTTCTCATTGCTCATTTGACCTCAAGCCACGCAGTTGTTTCAAGGCGCGCTCAATCATATCGAGTGTTCCACTGCCGTTGCTGACGTAACGGATGACCATACCGGCATACTTGGCGGCATTCTCCGTGGCAGCATCCTGACGTCCGCTCTTCTTCACGCCCTCGAGCACCTGCATCAGCTCTTGCATATCCTCCAGTTCGGCAAGGTTGCCAGGGCGCATGTTGTTGATGACACCATTAAGGTCGGCGGCGACGTGGTCTATCTCCTCCTGTGTGTAGCAGTCCATCGCTGCGTCGAGGATTTCCTGCGCCTTCGCCGTCTGTTCCGTCATGCGGGCGAAGCCGTGCTTGGCCCACGGCGCATACTCCGGCACCTTGACGGACATCTTGTTCCATGCCTGCTGCTCGTCGCTGCGTGCCTTGGCTATGAGGAGCAGTTCGCGCAGCTGGCTCTTGTCTATCTCGACGGGTGAACCGCTGGGCACTTTGTTGGCGGCGGGGATATTGATAGCGAAATAGTGTGTGGTATGCTCATCGCCAGCGTAGTCGGGGATGAACGAATGTCCGCCACACTCCATCGTATAGAGGTTCTTGTCGTAGTCGCGTCCGGCATTTGCACCCTTGAGGATGACGTCGCTCAGGTCGGCCTTCAGGCTGATGGTGGCCTCGTCCCAGTTCTTGATGCCCGTCGTCGTCATTACCAGCGGACCATACATAAAAGCACCTGCCCACATTGGCTGTTGTCGCTCCACCTTGTCGGGACCGAAGTCCAGGTGCTTGGTAAACGGCATCGTAACCTCGACGACGTCCTTCTCCGTCCACTTGCGGGCGGGAATCTCTACGTAGCTCGACGGCTGATAGCTCTTGGCGATGCTCCGTCCGTTGAGTTTCACGTCGAAGCCCTTCGTGGCCCAGTAAGGCACGCGGAGCTTCAATGCGAACTTAGAATTAAGAGGTGAGGGGTGAGAGGTATGATTAGTTATAGCATCGTGGCTGAAGCGGATGGTCGACTTCTCGGCCGGCCATTCACACTCCTGACGGATGGTGACGTCCTTGGCCTTCCACTGGGCGGTGGTAGGCATATAGAGAGCCACCCACAGCGTGTTGTCGCTGACGAAGTAGGCAGCCTCCTGATATTTCACGTGGTTCTCCACACCCGTACCGCCACAGCAGGTAGCCTGCGGCGTCTCGTTACCCCAAGGTTTCGAGGCGTCGAGCCCCACGGCATACTGGTATACTGTCTGATACTTTCGAGGATTTACCGATCCGATAATCTGGTTGTAGAGCACGCGCTCGTAGTAGTCCATATAGCGGGCATCGTCGGGACGGAAGCAGTTCAGGTCTTTCGTCAACTTTGCCAGGTTATAGGCACAGCAGGTCTCGTTGATGGTGGGTTCCGGAGTCATCTTCCCTCCCCAGCTCGTCACGTTGTTCACCATCGACGTCATCTGCGAGTAGGGCTGGCGGAACATCTCGCCGTTGCCCACGCCACCCATGGCGTAGCGATAGCGTCCCTGGATCATCGTCCAGAAGTTTTCGGCCAGGTTGTAGTAGTAGGGATTGGCATTTCCGCGATAGGCACGCAGGGCACCCGTCACCATTGGGATATGCTGGTTGGCATGACGCGTGCGGATGGCGTCGACATTCTTTGCCAGAGGGTCGAAGAAAGCCGGACTGTCGAAGTAGGTGGCAGCCTCCAGCAGGTGGGCACGCTCCTCCTTCGTTCCTGTCATCTCCGACAGACGAGCCAGCGACTCGGCCATACCGCCCACCTCGCCGGCGATGTACATGTTCCACATCTCATAGCGGTTGCCGGGCTTGGCGCGACGCTCCTCCTGATTGCCGTCGCTCTTTACGAACGTACGATAGTGCAGACGGTTCCACACCCACAGTCCCATATCCTTGGCGACGAGCAGAGCCTTCTCGGCCGTCGTCTTGTCGTCGATATAGGTAGCAATGTCAATGAGTCCTGCCAGCTGCTTATGGACGCTGTAGTAAGGTGCCCACACCCAGTCCTCGTTATTATACGCGCGATACATTTCTATCAGAGCGCAGTGCTGGGCGGGAATAGCGTTCAGATAGCCATAGCCGTATTGCTCGGGATGCTGCTTATAGCGGTCGAAGTCCGCCCATGAGCCCTTCATCGCCTTCAGCTCGGACTCGGGGGCGAAGTCGCGTGCCTCCCAGTAGCGGCCCAGTTCCTTGTTCCACACGAAGGTCTTCTCCTGGCACTCGCGCAGTCCGTTGACCATCTCCTGGATATTCTTCTTCAGGCAGGCTCTCTTCGCCGCGTCCTGACAGCTGGCATAGGCAAAGGCCATGGCACTCATATAGTGACCCGATCCGTGACCCTTCAGCTTTGTCGTCGGCGAGTCCCATCCGTCAGACACGGGATAGCCCTCCGTGCTGAAGCCATAAGTATCGCGGTAGTTATAGAGCTGCTGTTTTACGGGCAGACTCAACAGCTGGTCGATATCGAGGTCGCGGTTCCACGTCAGACGGTTCTCGCCGTCAATACTGACGTCACTCAGCGGCAGAGTCTCGGCTACGGGCTTGTTCTGCGGCACCGGCCATGCCTTGTCGACCACTGTCACCTGGGCCACCACGGGGTAGCCGTTGGGAGTCGTATTGTCTCCGAGCAGAAATCCGCGCACCTTGTAGATCTTCCCGACGGGGTTTATCCCGGCATTGGCCTCAGCCTGCTCCGTGGCCTCCCATGAGTTGAGCCATTTCACCTGGCGGTACTCTCCGCAACCGTCGGCATAGTCCACCCAGAGCCGGTAGGGCAGCCGGGGAGCATTGCCAACGGGCACCTCTACATCCACTTTCTCAATGTTCACCATACTGTGGTTCGATGACGTCTTCACACCGTCGGCTGCCGAAACTCCGTTCAGCAGCACGATGGTCATCAAACCACTCAGAAACGTTTTCTTCATCTCTCGTTTTTTGCTATTCGTTGATTTTGCCCGCAAAGTTACACAATATCAAGCAACTATACTAAAAATATATTCCAAACTCATCAGAATTTTGTCTAATTATCGAGTTTTTATCCGATATTGTTACTCTTTTATTCGCAAAAAGCGCCTAACATTCGTGAGGGCCTGCTTTACAGGTGCAGGGTGGCCCTTTGTCGGTGCAAAGACCATCGTTGCCAGGTAAAAGGGTAGGGTTATTTCGTTTTTGCGTATACGCAAAACGCCTTGCGCCTATACGCAAAACACCTTGTGCCTTTACGCAAAATATCCTCGCCTTGACGCAAAATCAAACGTCTTCAAGATTAATGTCACCTGACACAATATTATGCAAGAATCCCGCAGCTCCGTGACGGTGCTGCGGGATTATCTTGTTGTTTGTTTGGAATAAGCTGTTGTTGTTTAGGCCTCAGCGCTGGGGATGACGGAGACGACGCTCTTGTCGCGCTTGCCCTTGTGGAACTGTACCGTTCCGTCAACGAGAGCATACAGCGTGTCGTCCTTGCCCTGAGCAACGTTGTTGCCGGCGTTGTGCTTCGTGCCGCGCTGGCGAACGATGATGTTGCCTGCCAGGCACTGCTGACCGCCGAAAATCTTAATGCCGAGTCGCTGTGCTGCTGACTCACGGCCGTTCTTAGAACTACCTACACCTTTTTTATGTGCCATAATTCAAGTCCTCCTACGGTTTTAAGCGATTACTGATTTGATTTCCAACTCTGTGAACTGCTCACGGTGACCATTGCGCGAGCGAGAGTCCTTGCGACGCTTCATCTTGAAGACAATCACCTTGTCGCCCTTAACGAGGGGGTTCACAACTTCACAGACTACCTTTGCTCCGTCTACGGTGGGAGCACCGACCTTTACTGCACCGTCAGCATCTACGAGCAGCACTTTCTCGAATTCAACAGTCTTGCCGGCCTCGGCGTCCTTCATGTGGTGGACGAAGAGCTTCTTGCCCTGCTCGGCCTTGAACTGCTGACCCTGAATTTCTACAATTGCGTACATTGCTTTTTTGTTTGTATTTTAGGGGTTTTTCCGCGAGGCGGCGTACGTTCGTACACACTTGATTCTGCCCCAACGGACTCTAACGGGGTGCAAAGGTACTGCTTTTAATTGACAATAGACAATTGACAATTGATAATTGTGACGGGTTTTAGTAAAGTTTAACAGTTGGGATAGGGGCAAAAAATAAAGCGATGACCTTCACAGGCAGTCGCTCTATATCTTCAATAGGTATTAGTCTTTTTAAGGTAAAAAGATTGTTTTCAGGATAACGATGCAAAGTTAAGACATTTTTGTTAAACTCGCAAGCCTTTTTCTTAAAAATATTGATGTGCTTCAACTGTGTGGGAGCACATTAAGATATTTTAAGGTTTCGGCTCTGTTGCCTCGCCGTTTGGCTCGTCGGTTGCCGTCTTTTCTGAATTATTGTCCGTTTCTCTAGATTTCAGTCCAATGACGGGATTGCCCTCCTCGTCGAGCTCAACATCCTGCTGCTCCATCTCGAAGTTAGCAAGGCTGTCGGTGGCGATGCTGTCGCTGTCGCGGTAGCTGGGCACGTAGTTGCCTCCCTGGTACTGACTGGCTTGGATGGAGGCGTCGCGCGACGGTGCGAACTTCGTGCGATAGTGCTTGAAGGCCGGGTCGCTGAGGACGCTCTCGTAGAAGTAGCCGCAGATGGGCAGGGCGGTGCGTGAGCCCTGGCCGAGGGCACCGGTGCGGAAGTGTATGCTGCGGTACTCGCCGCCTACCCATGCGCCGCAGACGAGTCTGGGCGACACGCCGACGAACCAGGCGTCGGAGTGGTTGTTGGAGGTGCCGGTCTTACCGCCGAACTCCGTGTCGGGGAAGTTGCGGACGTAGCCCCACAGGCTCATCGACGTGGCACCGCGCTCCTGGAGGCCGGCCTTGAGCAGCTGCTGGACGAAGAACGCGCTACGGTAGGGGACGGCCTGGCGACCCTGTGTCGGGGCGCGGTAGATCTCGTTGCCGTCGCGGTCGACGATGCGCTCCACGAGGACGGGCTCATGCATACGGCCGTCGTCGATGATGGTGCTGTAGCTGTTGACGAGCTCCAGGAGGTTCACGTCGCTCGAGCCGAGGGCCAGAGCCGGCGTGGGGTCGAGGGGACTCTTGATGCCCATGGCCTGGGCGGTCTTGACAATGTTGGGGATGCCCACGCGCTGGCCGAGCTTGACGGCCACGGAGTTGATGCTCTGGGCGAAGGCGACGCGCAGCGGCATGGAGTCGCCGGTGAAGTAGCCGTTGGCGTTGGTGGGAGCCCACGTCACCTCTTTCTTCTTCTTGGCATCGTAGACCTTCATGGCGAAGTAGGAGTCGCGGACGCGGTCGACGGGTGTCATGCCCTGGTTCATCGCCTCGGTGTAGACGAAGAGCTTGAACGTGGAGCCCGGCTGGCGCTGGGCGGTTACCTTGTCGTACTTCCACGAGTCGAAGCTGACGTCGCCCACCCATGCCTTGACGTGACCCGTCTGGGGCTCCATGGCCACGAAGCCGCAATGCATGAAGCGCACCATGTAGCGGATGGAGTCCATCGTCGACATCTCGCGCTCAATGGTGCCCTGCTCGTAGTCGAAGAGCTTCACGGGGTGGGGCAGGTTCATGTAGTAGTTGATGCTGTCCTCGTTGCCGCCGTACTTCTTTTCGAGCATCTTGTAGTAGGGCTGGCGCTTGGCGATGTCCTCGATGAAGCCGGCAATCTCGATGTGGTGCTCGTCCTGCCAGGGGTTGGTGTTGCCCCAGTGTGAGTTGAAGTTCTTCTGCACCTGCTTCATCTGCTTCACGGCGGCCTCCTCGGCATAGCGCTGCATACGGGTGTCGAGGGTGGTGTAGATCTTCAGGCCTTCGGTGTAGTAGGCATAGGCACCATCGTCGCCGTAGTACTCGCGGCACCACTGCTTCATCCAGTCGCCGACAGCCTCGCGGAAGTAGTTGGCCTCGCCGTCGTAGGCGTTCTCGACGCTGAAGTCAAGGTCGATGTCGAGCGCTTTCAGCGAGTCGCAGGCTTCTTGTGAGAGGTGTCCTTGGCGGCGCATATTGTCGAGGACGACGTTGCGGCGCTTCAGGGCGTTGTCGGGATGGAGGCGGGGGTTATAGTAGGTAGTGGCCTTCAGCATACCGACGAGGATGGCTGCCTCCTCGGTCTTCAGATCGCTGGGCTTCTTGCCGAAGTAGGTCTTCGCGGCGGTCTTGATGCCGAAGGCGTTGGAGCCGAAGTCGACGGTGTTGGCATACTGCGTAAGGATGTCCTGCTTCGAGAAGTGATACTCCAGCTTGTAGGCCGTTATCCACTCCTTGCTCTTCATGATGAGCATTTTCACACCGGGGATGTTGCCGAGGAGCCCCGTAGAATATTCGGTACGCACGCGAAAGAGATTCTTCGCCAGCTGCTGGGTGATGGTCGACGCACCGCGGGCGTCGTGGTGCAGCACGTAGTCCTTCAGCGCCGCACCGAAAGCCTGGTAGTCGATGCCGTGGTGGCTGTAGAAACGCTCGTCCTCGGTCGAGATGAGCGCCTGCCAGAAGACGGGGGCCACCTCGTCGTAGGTGACGGGCGTGCGGTTCTCGCTGAAGAATTTGCCAATCTGTTTGCCATCGGCGCTGTAGATCTCGGAGGCCTGGGCGGGACGCTTGTTCTTGATGGTACTCATCGACGGCGACTTGCCGAAGAGCCACAGCACGTTGTTGTCGACGGCGCCGAGGTAGAGGAAGAACAGCACGACGAGCGTGGCCATCGTGGAGAGCAGCTTCACCCACCAGGGACGACCGCGGAAGAGTCCGATGTACCACGAGCCGGCAACCTTGAAGGGTCGCCAGATATATCCAAAAAAGCTTGTTTTCTTGTCTTTATTCATATTGCTTGATGTAATTCATCATATCTTGTAAGGCATCGGGATGGAACCACGTCATCCGGTCGTCGCGCTTGAACCACGTCAGCTGCTTGCGGGCGTAGCGGCGTGTGTTGCCCTTGATGCGCTCCACGGCCTCGTCGAGTGACCACTGACCGTCGAGGTAGCTGAACAGCTCCTTGTAGCCCACGGTGTTCAGCGCGTTCTCGTGGCGGTAGGGCAGCAGGCTTTTCACCTCGTCGAGCAGTCCTGCGGACATCATTGCGTCGACACGGCGGTTTATTCGTCCATACAGCTCTTCGCGCTCCCGGTTCAACCCTATCTTGACAACCGTAAAAGGCCGCTCCTTCTTAGTGGCCGTCCGGAACGAGGTGTAGGTCTTGCCTGTCATCAGGCATATCTCCAGGGCGTGTACGACACGGCGCGGATTCTGACGGTCGACGATGGCCCAGTGCTCGGGGTCGAGCCGGTGCAACTCCTCGACCAGACTCTCCAGTCCTTCGTCGGCCAGCCGGCGTTTCAGCAGCGTGCGCGTTGCCTCGTCGACGGTGGGGATGTCGTCGATGCCGTTGCAGACAGCATCGATATACATCATCGAACCACCGGAGAGCAGGGCGTAGTCGCTGTCGCGGAAGAGGGTGGTGAGCAGCGCCATCACGTCTTGCTCGTACATCGAGGCGCTGTAGTAGTCGCCTATGCTGAGTTTACCTACGAAGTAGTGCTTGACCAGCGCCATCTGCTCCTTGGTGGGAGCAGCCGTTCCAATTTTCAGCTCGCGGAACAGCTGGCGGGAGTCGGCATTGATGACAGGTATGCCGAACTGCCGGGCCACATGAAGGCAGGCTTCAGTCTTACCTACTGCCGTTGGCCCCGTGATAACAATCAGCTTCTTGTCCATTGTACATCACCGAACGACCCCGCGTTTGGACGACTCGATGAACGAACAGATGTACTCCACCTCCTTGGAGTCGGGGTACTTGGCGCGGGCCTCGGCAACACCCTCCTTGATCATACCCTTGGAGTAGATGATGCGGTAGGCGTCGTGGATGGCCTCGATGGTCTCGTTGGGGAACCCACGGCGGCGCAGACCCACGAGGTTCACGCCGGCATAGCGGATGGGCTCCTTGCCGACGATGACGTAGGGC
>Ga0326511_10002825_pt1 | contig 13988 bp, 17 predicted proteins | sample 0_2496_0518_D_FD_203701 | JGI IMG/M metagenome (GOLD analysis project Ga0326511, IMG submission 203701) | Bovine rumen microbial communities from UC Davis, California, United States - 0_2496_0518 | ecosystem: Host-associated > Mammals > Digestive system > Stomach > Rumen | place: USA... | reverse complement strand
TTATTCATTAAAAAGAAAAACTATCGGTTGGAAAGAAACCGAAAACAGCGATATAACATTGGTTTATATTTTGTTTGAGTTCAAATCCAACAGGGGCTGACAAAAAATATCTTTTTTGGTACCTTTAGAAATCGCCCCTCGTCTTACGCCGAGGGGCGATTCTGTATTATTCGTTATTCATTATTCATTTTTCACTATTTATTAAAGAGAAAACTTATCGTTCAGAAAGAATCCGAAAGCACCGAGAATACTTTGGTTTAATTTTGCCTGAGTTCAAATCCAACAGGTGCTTGTAAAATATATTTTTTTCATTCCCTTTAGAAAACGCCCCCCTCGCTTCGCTTGGGGGGCTCAAATAATAAATAATAGAGAATAAATAAGAAATAAGAAATAGTTCTGTGGGGCGTTAGCTTTGCATAAGTTCCGCCAACGAATCGGTCTTCTCCTTCGGCTTGCCCTCTTCGGGCATCACTTATCTGTATTATTATTTATTCTTTTTTATTTTTTCTTTATTATTTAAATAAATCTTAAACTTACACAGGTATTATAGTGTATATTTCAGATAAACAGGGAATATTTCAATCACAAAATGCTCATCTGAAATATTTGACGATGGATGATTGATTGCTATATCAACAGCCTTAAAAGACAGGGTATCGGTACAAAACTGCTTGATACTGCTGAAAACTTTGCGAGAGAGAACAACCGTAAAATAATGAAAGTTCATTTAGGCGAAAAGATAACTTATTTTGAATCAAGGCATTTTTACACAAAACACGGGTACATATTTATTGATAAAGATCATATGGAAAAGAAATTATGAAAGAAACAAAAATGGAAAACATCCGAAAAGAAATGTACAAAGCAACAAATCCAATATCCTCAGCAACAGCCAGAAACTGGGAAAGACTCGGTACTGATAAGCAAGGCAGACTTACAAAACGTGCCAACAAAAGAAATTCAAAAAAGAGAATAATCCCTTATGAATATATTTTAGAAAAAGAGAATATTTCCGTTTTAGAAAAAATCACTGATATTATAATTTCAAAATCTTATGACTATACCGAAAGCATATATACTTTATGTATCGGTATGCTAAAAGCAAAGGGCATTATAAACAATATTAATGTACAAAAAGTTATTTCGGAATACAGCAAAAATAACATTATAGAAGAGCTATCAGAGATAACTCTCCCCGATAACGAATATGATTTTTTAGGTGTGGTGTATCAGTCACTTTTGTCTGAGGGTAACAAAAACAGTATGGGTTCATATTATACCCCTATCAAAGTTGTATCTCATATGACAGACGGACTTAATTTTTCTCAGGGTCAGACTTTTCTTGACCCATGCTGTGGAAGCGGTTCATTTCTTCTGTCACTAAAATGCAGTGACCCGGAACTTATTTACGGCATTGACAATGACCCTATAGCAGTTATGATAGCAAAAGTCAATCTTCTTTGCAAATACCCTGACAATGATTTTATACCATATATATATTGTACGGATTTTCTCAAGGATGATATTTTTTCGAATAAAAAATTTGATTATATTTATACCAATCCACCATGGGGTGCTGTAAATAATAATACATCTGCCGAAATTTCATCGGATGAATCATTTTCGATCTTCTTTGTTCATTCGTTCTATAAACTTAAAACTGACGGACTTATCAGATTTTTGCTGCCTCAGTCTGTATTGAATGTAAGGGTACATAAGGATATACGGAAATTCATTCTTGATAAATGCTGTCTTAAGAGCGTTACATTCTATAGTGAAAGCTTTACGGGAGTGCTCACTTCATGCATCGATATCCTTGCAGGTAACTCTGCTGCACAGGAAAATATTGAAGTAATAAAGGATAATGAAAAATATACCGTCAAAATATCAGCTTTCAGAAAAACAGAAAATCTGATTTTCAATATGCTCACCGAAAAGGATATTGAAATAATTGAAAAGGTAAAACAAAAATCTCCCTATAATCTGTCTGAAAGTATCTGGGCTTTGGGTATCGTTACGGGAAATAACAAAGAAAAGCTTTTATCCGAAAAACTGTCAGATACCGAACCGATTTTTACAGGAAAGGAAATTTCAGAATATGTTCTGATGCCTGCAAAAAACTATATTCATTATGACCGTAATACATTTCAGCAGGTCGCAAAGGATGAAATATATCGTGCCGATGAAAAGCTTGTATACAAATTCATTTCTCACAAATTGGTATTTGCATATGACAATAGCAAAAGCCTGTTTCTGAACAGTGCAAATATACTTATACCTGTGATAAAAGGAATGTCTGTAAAGACAGTCATGGCATTTCTTAATTCAAATTTGTATTCATTTCTCTACAAAAAACTTTTCGGAGAAATAAAGATACTGAAAGGCAATCTTACCGCACTGCCTTTCCCAAAAATAACAGAAGAAAAAAATCAGCAGATAGAACAGTATGTCGATTTAATAATGCAAACAAATGATAAATTTATTATTGAAAAATTACAGACGATAATTTACAATATATTCGATTTAAATGCGGATGAGATAAATTACATAACATCACAAACAGAAAATATTTCTGACAATGAATAACTCCCTGAGTATACCAAAGAACTCAGGGAGTTTTGTTGTTATTTTCACTTTGGCACAAACGGCAGCGAAAGGAGAAAGCCTTTTACAGCATTCCACGCACCTTTAAACACATCCCATGCTGAAAGGAAGAAAGTATAAACAATTCCATGATCGTTTATGTCACTTAATAATAAATAGAATATAGCAAGTATCAATAAAACAAGTACAATTCTGCTGAGAAGAACCCTTACCCATGACCTGCCGAAATATCCTCTCGGAATCCAAAGTCCTCCCTTTGAGCTTTTTATGCTGTTGCATTTTGTACAGCTCGGAGTAAGATTTTTTGGGTCATTTACATTTTTTATTCCCTGTGCGGTCAGCATTCTTCTGTGTTTTTCGGAATGTTGAGCTAAATATATTGAAATAATATGATCAACCCTTACACTGTTTCTTCTGAGAAGTCTGCCGCAATATGCACATAAATAATAATTTCCTCTGCCTAAAATGCCCCTATTGTTTTTGAAAAATTCTGTACGGTATGTATTACTTCTCTCCATACTGTCATCACTTATATGACATCTGATAAATCTCCATTTGCAATATTTTTTGATTTTCTTAAAGGTATATTTGTCATCATCATTGACATGGCGTTGATAATATTTTCCGCTTTCATCCTGTCTCAGACGAAATCTCAGTTTTCTTAATCCTTTTCCGAAAATAAGTCTTTTTATCGGAAACATATATATTCTTATTCTCATTGCTTTCCCTCTCTGTTTTATCCAATGTCATTAACTCAACGAAAAACCTGTCATTTTGAGCGAAGCGAAGAATCTTTATCGGATAGCTGCTTTACTCAAAAATATCCCTCGCAAACTTGGGATGACATATAGAGGCTCATAATAATCAGCTTTAATTAATGATATTGCTGTTTTATCAAAGGCATCCTGATTTTTTATCTTTTGTTTCATTTTTTCTTTTCACGACTTTTTTTCATTTGTTGTTCAGCCTGATTTTTTCCCTTTAATTTTTTTTGATAAGCCGCTATGCTTTTCATTTCTTCATTGGTCAGTTCTCTCCATTTGCCCGGCTGTAACATACCAAGCTTTATCGGGCCCACAGCAGTTCTTTTAAGACGTGCGGTTTCAAGACCGAGAGCCTCACACATTTTTCTTATCTGTCTGTTTCTGCCTTCTTCGAGTATGATTTCAAGCACTGTTCTCTCCTGCTCGGATGTTACCACCCTTACAGAAGCCGGCATTGACATTCTGCCATCGATTACAACACCTGTTGTAAGTTTTGTAAGCTGTTCTTCGGTAATTCTCGGATGAACGGTAACTCTGTATGTTTTAGGAAAATGGGTCGAAGGATGACTTATCATATTGGCAAAATCTCCGTCATTTGTCATCAGCAGGAGTCCTTCGGAATCCCTGTCAAGTCTGCCTACGGGGAATACTCTTGCATCAACATCCTCTACAAGCTCGGCTACACATTTTCTTCCGCCTTCATCATTCATTGTAGTAATAAACCCTCTCGGCTTATGGAGCATTATATAATATTTCTTCGCATTTTTTACAGGCTTTAACTCCCTGCCTGCAACAACAATCTTATCTTTATAAGGATCCGCCTTATCTCCTAAATTTGCCCGTCTGCCGTTAACGGTCACTCCTCCGTCTTTTATTATTTCCTCAGCCTTTCTTCTTGATGCTATGCCAAGATCAGCGATTATTTTCTGTAGTCTTATTTTATTATCTTCCATATTCATTTCCTTTCTACTGTGCAATAAGTCTTTTTTGCATTATTTCTTTTCCGTTAAAAAATATTTTTGCAGTCCCTACCTCATCCCCCGAATTAACAGGAGAATATAAAAAAGGCGGAACATAATATTTTATGATTATTCTTTTTTCATTTCCTTTTTTAACTGTAATAAGTGCCGCATCTTCAGTAATGACATTTACATATCCGTCATTCTCAGCCGAATCGGCTAAATAAATTTTAATAGGCTGTTTCATAGGCTTCACAGAATTCACTTTATCAAAACCGTAATTATACAAGTTTATATGATCCTGCCAGTCATTACCGTCATTAAGTGTAACGCATACAAGAGTTTTACCGCCCCTGCTGACGCACGAAGTAAGAGTTCTTCCTGCCTTTTTGGTAAAACCTGTTTTTATACCAATACACCCCTCGCATATTGAGAGAAGTTTGTTATGATTTGTAAACATCTGAGTTTTGCCTTCAGGCTCAATATAGTCCACTTTAATATTCTTTTTAGAAACAATATTTACAAAATCCTTATTGTTCATAGCATAAGCACAAAGCAAAGCCATATCGTAAGCAGTCGAATAATGTCCCTCTGCATCAAGTCCGGAAGGTGTGACGAAATGGCTGTTTTTCATGCCGATAAGTTCTGCTTTGCGGTTCATCATAGAGGCAAAATTTTCTACACTCCCTCCTACCGTAACAGCAACGGCATTTGCGGCATCATTTCCGGATACCGCCATCATACCGGAAATGATGGCAGACAATTTCAGCATCTCCCCCTTTTTCAGATACATACTTGACCCTTCGGCATACATCTGTTCTGTAACTGTTACATTTTTATCGTTTTGCTTTGCAAATTCAAGACCGATAACAGCGGTCATGATTTTTGTAATACTTGCTATTTCCTTTTTGTCATTAATATTATGACCATAAATCACTTCTTTGGTGTCGGGACAAAATAATATTGCCGCCGATGCACTGTCTTTCAGAGTATCATATATATCATTTGCCGGAAATTCAGAAAGTGTTTTCTGTATATTTTTATTTCCCGTACATCCCGAAAAAAGAAAAAGGACTGAAAATATAAGTATGAAGACTTTTAAATTACGAATAAACAAATACCCCACCCCCATGCAGTCATTTTCAATATATGCAGGGGCGGGGTACATAATTCATGCTTATACTGTGGGGTCTTTGAGACCTTCTTCTGTATCTTCGTTTGTTTTCTCTTTTGACTTATCCTTTTTGATAAGACCTACTATCTTGTCAAACATTTCGGGAACAAGAGCAATAGCCTTTTCATTTGTTCCGCTGGTGATGTTAAGAAGTTTTACATCGCCATGACTTACAGCGATAAAAGCTACAGGGTTAATAGTAACACCTGCACCGCCGCCGCCGCCGAAAAGATTACTATCGGGTTTATTTTTTGATGCGAACTCTGAGCCTCCCGAAGCAAAACCGTATACTATCTTTGACACAGGTATAATAGTTGTGCCGTCATTGGTAACGATAGGATCTCCGATAACAGTATTGACATCTACCATTTGTTTGATCTTTTCAAGTGTAGTGTCCATAAGACCCTGAATTGGATGTTCGTTCATTTTCATACACCGCCTTTATTCTTTTAGTATATAACAATCATTCATTTTTTGCAATAGAAAAAATAAATTTACAAGCTGCCGCAATCAATATCCAGAGTACCCATATCATGCTCATCTTAGCCCTTAGTTTAAGTTCAACAGCAGTATCAGAAGAAAAGAAATTTGCAGATACATCCTCTTTGAATTTTTTGAGTTTGCATTGACTTTGCAGGAAAGATAATGCAGGATATATCACCGAACAGGCATAGCCGTATTTCATAGCGGCATCAGCACTGTCTTCTCCGCCTATATAGGCATTTATTTCTATATAGGAAATAGTCATATGTCTCGCTGTACGGCATAAAACCTTTCCTACAATATACAGGATAAGCTTTATCAGGTCGATAAGTCCATCAAGTCCATGTTTATCCTTATATTCAAGCAAAGGATTTTTCTTCTTCTTTTTTGTGTCTTCAGACTTTGAAACAGTTTCTTCAGAGCTTTTATTTTTTTTCTTCTTTTTCCTGTGTTTTTTTGGCTTTTGTGGAACAAGCTGAAATTTCAGAAAAGTATATCCTGCCCATACTCTCAAATCTTTATCATATTCAATACAAACTTTTACAGGCAGCAAAAGCAAAACAAGCAAAATCAAAAGTATTCCGAGAATTATGTACAGTGCCGTCATACATTTTTACCGATGTCAAGAGGAATATCCTCAGAATTTTCATTATCATCAGGCAGAGGCGGAAGTTCATCAAGAGAAGAAATATTAAAGCAGCGAAGAAAATGCTCCGTTGTACCGTATATAAGAGGTCTTCCGGGGAGTTCAAGTCTGCCTTTTTCTTCAATAAGCTCCCTTGATATAAGGTTAGCAACAACACCTGAACAATCGACACCTCTTACCTGTTCAACAAAAGCCTTTGTCACCGGCTGATTGTATGCTATTACAGCAAGAACTTCTGATGCTGCTTGAGAAAGAGGAGTATTTCTCCTCAGATCCATAACGGTTCGTATAGGCGGAGCATATTCTTCCACAGTACACATCTGATAACTTTCACCGAGTTTTATGATACGGATACCGCTTTCCCTTTCGGCATATTCGGCACTGAGCATATCACAAAGTCCTATTGCCGATTTTTTATCTATTTCAAGAGCCTGAGCTATTCTGTCCGTTTCGACAGGAGTGCCGCAGGCAAAAAGTATAGCTTCAACAGCCGGTTTAAGTTTCTCCTCCTGCATTGTCCTCCTCCTCTCTGTCAATTTTTCCGCTGACAAGATTAAGTGACATATTTTCCCCCTCACCTGTCACCCTTACTCTTTTACCTTTGATAAGTTCAAGTACAGCCAAAAATGTTGCCACTAATTCACTTTTATCCTCAGCGTCGTAAAAAATGTTTTCATAGCGGATATTATCTCCTTTGCGGAGTTTTTTCATAACACCTACTATTTTGGAGCTTACCGAAACAATTCTTCTTTTAACAATTCCCGTAAAAGCTTCTTCAGGAGGAGGTAATTTTGATTTTCCTCTTCCTACAGCCGCAATATATGCATCGGTAAGATAATATGGGAAATGTGTTCTTTTATATTTCATATCGGCTTTTATCTTTGCGGGTTCTCTGCAAAAGCTGTCGAAACTTATATTTTGAGCTAAAACTTTTGCTATTTGTTTACATTTACGGTATTCGATAAGCTGGCCTGAAAGTTCCCGTTTCATTTCCTCAGCCTCTTCCTGCTGTTTAGGAAGAAGCATTACGGTTTTTATCTGTATCAGTCTTGATGCCATATCCAGAAATTCGCCTGCGATTTCCAGATCCTGCTGCTGCATAAGACGCATATGTTCCAAATATTGCTCCAGCAGTTCTGATATTCTTATTTCCCTTATATCAAGTTTATTTTTTTCAATAAGATGAAGAAGCAGGTCGAGCGGGCCTTCAAATGCATCAAGTTTATATGATAGTTTTTCCAAAGGTATGATCTCCTGTCAGAGCAAAGCTGAAAATGGCAGCCATGTCAGCCATGAAATAAATTTGTAGAATACATCATCAAATACACCCAGTATACCGTTAAATCCTCCCATCATAATAACGATAAAGAGGATCATTGATATAGTACCCTGTCTTTCAAGTATCCACCTGATAGCTTTATTTGGAAGAAAAGCCATCAGTATTTTAGACCCATCAAGAGGAGGCACAGGAAGGAAATTGAATACTGCCAATCCTATGTTTATAGAAATAAGGAATTCAAAAAACATCAGCAGATAAGCTAAAAGACTAATCCCGAAAATCTCAATTCCTGCACCGATGATACCTTTAACGTACAAAAAGTAAAACAAATTACTAAGAAAACCGGCAACAATAGCAGCCAAAAGATTTGATACAGGGCCTGCCAGTGCAGTAATAGCCATACCAGCTTTAGGGTTTTTAAAATTCCTTGCATCAACGGGTACAGGTTCAGCCCATCCGAACCCGATAAGCAGCATAAGAGCCGCACCTACATAGTTAATATGTGCCAAAGGATTAAGAGTAATTCTGCCTGCACGTTTGGCGGTGTCATCACCGAGTTTATATGCAACAAAACCATGTGCACATTCATGCAGAGGCAGAACAAGAAATATAGTGAGCAATATAGATATGATATAAATTATAACGGTCAGAAGATTTGCATTTCCCGATCTTATAAGACTTATAAGCATATAGTATCCTCCTTTAACCAAAATCGCAGAATCCTGCGTGGAGTTCGCCGGATTCTGCGTCAGGATAGAACAGTTTTATTTACTCTTCTACAGTATCATCGTCATCAAGTTCATCATCACTGTAGTCAAATTCAAGCAGCTCACCGCACTGAGAGCAATTTATGCTGCCTTCATTCAAAGCATCTTCATCAAGATACTCAACGTTACCGCAAGTAGGACAGGTAACTTCATAAGCAAGACCCTCACAGTCACCTTTACCGCCATAGCAGAATGAATCGTCATCCATTTCTTCACCGATAACATCTTCAATGCCTGCAAGGTCTTCGCTTATTGCATCAACCTGATCGCATACATCGTCATAACATTCCTCAAGGTCTTTGATTTCCTGAGCCATTTCTACAAGAAGTTCAGAGATCTGTTTGAACACCTTAGTCTGTTTATCCTTTGGGTCGAGCTCAAGACCCTCTATAAGACCTCTTACATAGGCTGCCTTTTCATTGATTTGCATATTCATTTCCCTTTTTCCTCCCGAAAACAAAAATCGGACTTATGCTCTTGACATATATTCACCTGTTCTTGTATCTATCTGGATCTTGTCTCCCTCGTTGATAAAGATCGGAACCTTGATCTCTGCACCTGTCTCGAGAACAGCAGGTTTAGTTACGTTAGTAGCTGTATCACCCTTAACTCCGGGTTCTGTCTGAGTAACCTCAAGCTGAACAAAAGTCGGAGGTTCTACACCGAAAACGCTGCCCTTATAGGACATAATCTTACATACCATATTTTCCTTAACGAACTTAAAGTTATCACCGAGTACACTTGCATTAATAGGTGTCTGTTCATAAGTCTCGCTGTCCATGAAGTAATAGAGTTCACCGTCGTTATAGATATACTCCATATCCTTTCTCTCGATGAAAGCTGTAGGATATTTATCATTAGGGTTAAAAGTTTTTTCTATAACCGCACCTGTAATAACATTTTTGATCTTTGTTCTTACGAATGCAGCACCCTTACCCGGTTTAACGTGCTGGAACTCGATAATTGTAACTACCTGTCCGTCCATGTCGAAAGTGACACCGTTTCTGAAATCGCCTGCTGTAATCATTGAAAATCCTCCCAAAATCAGTTTATATAATAATCGACGAAACCATTCCGCCAAAATAGCAAATACGCCTTACCTATTATACTATATCCCTCTCAAAAATTCAAGACCCTAATTTTAAACCACCCTTCCCAAAATGTCAGCAACTTGACGAAAAAACTGTGGTTATCTTGTCATTATCGTGAAAAAAATAAAGTGCTGTACAATTTATATAACAGCACCTTTTATGCGAGTTTATTACAAGTATGCTAAGTTCAGAGCTTATCTTTCGTCAAATTTGGAACAAGCAGGACTTCCGGATTTTACTTTTTGTCATAAACATAACAATAACCACCATTACAATGTTTGCAATCTGAACAAATTTCTATAATTCCATATTCTTTCAAGATTGAGTAAAATGAATTCGTTTGTTTACATCTTCCTTACTAACTGCACAAGGAATATTCGTTCTGAATATCAGCTTACCATAACAACTTTCATTACTGTAATAAAGCTTGACAGAGCAATATGGCAGCAGATATTTTTCAACAGGATCGTTTTGCAAATTGTTTCCTAAAATTGAAACATAATCACCACAGTATCTTTTTACAATATCTTTTCCATGTCGTTTGCAGAATTCATATGGAACGTCAAGAAAAACTGAGTAAATCCAATATCCACATTCCTGCTCAAGTATCATGCCGCCTAATATTTCAGCCTTGGATATTTCTCCTTCGGATACAATCCTGAAAGTATTTATATTATTGATGCTGTAATAAACACTATTTGCATTTTTATTGAGTATTTTCCAATCAATAGTAGCGATTTGTTTGAGGGCAGCTTTTTGGTCAGCTGTTTCTTTCATGCCTTCTTGCTTAAGTGATTTGATAAGGCACACAATACCATAAATCACTGAAATACATAAAAACCATTCTATAATACCGGAACCAACACGGAAAAGATAGAGCAACAAAAATAGTATTGTGGCAACAACAGACACCGTACAACCCATATTTTCACCGTTGTTTGAATTATTCATAAAATGTCACCTGTTTTTGCTGCTTTTTTTATCTGATTCCTTAAGTGCTTTTTTGACATCATTTTTAAAATCCTGCTTGTTTTTCTGTGAATATATAAAATTATAGACTATGGCAAATGCGATTCCAACGTAAATAGAGTATGAAGAAATCTTACCCGATATAACAGCTCTATCACCTTCGTTAGGAATCAGCCATTCACTGTCACGAACAATCTGAGATATGATATACGCACCAAAAAAAATAACCAAAAACCAAATAATAGAAGCAATGCATCCGGATTTTGTATGTTTTTCATTCAAAAAATATCACGTCCTTCACATTTAATCAGCGTTAGCTTTGGCAATCTCGTCGATTTTGTCTCTTATGCGTAGAAAAGCTTCGGTAACAGTGGGGTCAAATTTCTTTCCGCTTTGTTCTTTTATGCTGTCAAATACGACAGAAGTAGGGAGTGCAGCTTTATAGCTTCGTTTAGCAACGAGAGCATCGAAATAGTCGGCTATGGTCATAATTCTTGCACAAAGAGGAATATCCTCACCTGCTATACCATAGGGGTAGCCTGAACCGTCCCAACATTCATGATGATAAAGTGCAACCGATTTTGCAACTTTGAGGAACTGCTCGTTTTCTATATCAGACATTGCCTCTTCAATAAGTTTTTTACCGTTTATTGTATGCTCTTTTATGGTATTGAATTCAGACTGCGTAAGTCTGCCTGCTTTGGTAAGAATTGAATCAGGGATCGTTATCTTTCCAATATCATGCAGTGGAGCAGACATCATTACATCATGCATATACTGTTCATCAAGAATATCTGCATAATCTCCGTTTCTTTTGAGTTCCTTTACAAGTGCTTCAACATATTCACTTGTACGTTTAACGTGTTTGCCGGTACTGCCGTCACGAGCCTCGATAATATTCGCAAAGCTTATGATTATCTGATTCTGCATTGATTCAATAGCGTTTGTTTTTTCATTTACGCTTATATCAAGTTCGCTTCTCTTTTCATCGAGATTATGAACAACACGACCTGTAAAGAGGTGAGTAAGTGTAAAGCAGGCTATACAGTTTACTACCAACAAACCTTTGGTCACTTCTGTACTGAACATATATTCCGGATGATACTCATCAAAACCGGCAACAAGTAATATAAATGATGCTGCTGCAATAAATATTATAAAACGTCTGAGTAAAACGTACAGTGACCCTTTTTTTCGTATAAATACCGTTATAAACATCAGAGGAATAAGAAGATAATGGAAACCGGGAGCAAGTCCGAAGAGTTTAACTGCAAAAACCTGATGTACGATAAGTTCGGCTGCTGCTAAAAGTACACACGGCAGCATAGAGCCTTTGAAACGCCTGAGGATAAAAACGAATGCTGTATACAGAAGTACACATACACCGTCAACTATCATCATTGTTACTATCATATAATATGAAAAAAGTATCAGATAAACCGCATGAAGCAACAGACAAGCAAGGAAAAACATATTCAATGGAGTACTGAAATAAGAATAATCCGCATAATCTTTGTCATCGTTATATTTCGGTACTCCTGTAAAAAAGTTTACTATCTTATTACTGCTTTTTGACATTTTTCGTCACCTCTATAATTTAATCGAAATGATTTTGTATTTTTATGGTTTAATGCAATGAAGTGTATCAATTAAACAAAAATCAAAAATATTTATATAATTATACTATATTTTTTTCGGTTATTCAATACTTATTATCATAAATTATGAATATTTTTTATTATTGAGGTGAGATTTGTATGATAATTGTATTAAACAGAAAACGACTTATACTTTCGGTTATAGCAATATTTATAGCTGCATTATGTGCATCACTTGCATTTTACAGTATACCGACAGCGGCGGAAGTAAAAGGAGTTTCACTGCCGATCATAATGTATCATGGACTTTGTCCGGACAAGGAAAGGCAAAATAAATATATCATAGACCCGTCATATTTTGAAGAAGATCTTATATATTTAAAAGAGCAGGGATATGAAACGGTACTTCTGAGAGAGGTTATCGACCATTTCAAAAAAGGGACACCTCTGCCCGAAAAACCTGTTTTGCTCACTTTTGATGACGGATATATGAATAATTACACTTATGCATATCCTCTTCTTCAAAAATATTCGGCAAAGGCAGTGATTTCTCCCATAGCTGCCGAAACGGACAAGGAAGATAATAACCTGTACAGAGATTCACGCTGGTCACAATGCAGTTGGGATGAACTAAAAGAGATGTCGGACAGTGGACTCGTTGAAATTGAAAATCATACTTATGACCTCCATAATATAAGTGACAATGTGCGGGGAGCTGCTATTGCAAAGGGTGAAAATGAACAGGATTATGAAAAACGTCTCAAAGCAGATCTTTCAGATGCCAATAAAAGAATAGAACGGCATATCGGAAAAGCAGCAAATGCCTTTGTATACCCTTACGGAGCGAAAAGTGAAACAACTGAGGAAATAGTAAAATCAATGGGATTTGAAGCAATTTTAGACTGTGAAAATAAAATCAATATACTCAGTTCTCCCGATGACCTGTATCATCTCCACAGATTTATAAGAACTGACAATATATCGGTATATAGTTTAGATATCAGAGGATGGAAGATTATTTAGTGTGTAGTTTTGAATTTGCTGCAAAGGCAGTAATACTGTCATTCTGAGGAACGAAGTGACAAAGAATCCGTCAAAGATTCCTCGCATCGCTCGGAATGACATAGAGGAATTTATTTTGTCGTTCACTATAAATCGTACATTGCTAATTGAATAGGTGGTTTTTATGGCAAAAATATTTTTAAGTCCGTCAACTCAGGAATTCAATCCATATGTAGACGGAGGGAATGAAGAATATTATATGAATCTTATTGCTGATGCAATGCAGCCTTACCTTGATGCATCGGGGATAATGTATGTGCGGAATGACCCGTCAAAGTCCGTGAATAATTCCGTTATGATGTCAAATTCGGATAATTATGATTTTCATTTAGCTATACATTCAAATGCCTCCCCGTCTCAGTCAGCAGGCAGAAACAGAGGAGTGCAGGTTTATTATTATGCTGCATCTCAAAACAGTAAAAGAGCAGCTGAGCTTTTTGCGGATAATTTCAAAAATATATATCCTTTGCCTGATCTGGTAAAGACTGTGGCGACTACCTCACTTATCGAACTTTCAAGAACAAAAGCTCCCGCAATTCTTATAGAGGTAGCATATCATGATAACCCTGAAGATGCTCAATGGATAAGGGAT
>Ga0326511_10002824_pt1 | contig 13988 bp, 10 predicted proteins | sample 0_2496_0518_D_FD_203701 | JGI IMG/M metagenome (GOLD analysis project Ga0326511, IMG submission 203701) | Bovine rumen microbial communities from UC Davis, California, United States - 0_2496_0518 | ecosystem: Host-associated > Mammals > Digestive system > Stomach > Rumen | place: USA... | reverse complement strand
CGCATATTGCGTCCCCAAGGATCCTGCTCCCTGTTTTTATCATTATCGTTGGAGTTTCCAGAACCTGGAGCATTCCAGCCCATTAAATCTTTATTTTTTTCCATAATACCTACATTACCGAATCAAAATCGAAATCGAAATTGTTATTCTTTTTCCATGGTTTTTCTTTTTCAAGACAGGTTAGAGTCAATTGGCCATTGGTTCTGCTATCTATCATTGCTGCATCCACGGGCGTGATTTTTACGCTGACGATACTCTGCCCCTCATCATCATAAGACTCACAGACTACGGCTTTAGAAGCATAGAGCATACTTCTAAGTCTGCCATGAGCTGCTCCTAGTCTTGCGGTAAATTCACAGAATCTTGCGCTTAATAGTTCCTGTATTGCCTCTAGTAGAAAGTTTATACCCTCTCCAGTTTTGGCGCTTACATACACTAACTGTGGCTGATTATGACTGTTTCTGATGATACCCTTGGCACTGCCGTCAACAAGATCACTCTTATTATATACGATAAGCGTGGGTAAATTCTGAGAACCTAGCTGAGATAAAACTGATTTTACTGCCTCAATGTTAGAATCTTTATTTTCATCAGACGCATCCACCACATGCAGCAGCAGATCGGCTTTAGCTGTTTCCTCCAAGGTACCTCTAAAAGCTGCAATCAGATCATGGGGAAGATTACGGATAAATCCAACCGTATCAGCCAGGATGACCTTACCTACTGTAGGCAATCTTAAAGATCTAAGAGTAGGATCAAGAGTTGCAAAGAGCTGATCCTGTGCGTAGACATTAGCATGTGTCAGGACATTGAACAAAGATGATTTACCAGCATTAGTATACCCTACAAAAGAGACAATCGGAACCGCATTCTTTTCACGCAGGCTTCGGTTCTGTTCACGCCGTTTTAAGACAGCGTCGAGCGCCTCTTTAACCGCCGCTATACGTTCACGCAAGGCTCGTCTGTCAAGCTCGATCTGTGTTTCACCAGGTCCGCCTCTCAAACCAAAACCGCCCTTTTGCCTTTCAAGGTGAGTCCAGCCGCGCACCAACCTAGCCTGCTGGTACTGAAGATTGGCGAGCTCCACCTGAAGTTTACCTTCGTAGGTACGAGCACGCTGTGAAAAAATAGTAAGGATCAACGCCACTCGGTCCATCACCCGGACTTTCAGGATCTTCTCAAGATTTCTTTCCTGGGCAGGAGTAAGACTGTTGTTGAAAATGACTGTATTGATTTCGTGCTCTACAACTGCATCCGCAATTTCAATAACCTTGCCCTTGCCCACAAAGGTACTAGGATCAGGCGTATCTCTTTTGCAGCAGATGCAAGAGACAACAGAACCTCGGGCTGATTCAGCCAGAAGCCTTAATTCATTTAAATCTTCCTGGGACTTAATCTGAGTTAATTCGACTTGAACAAGTAAACATCGTTCAAGCAACTCAAACTCCGATTGAAGCATCTGCTTATCTCAACTTCACTTAATCTGAAGATGCAGACTCTTCTTCCTTGTCATCACAAGTTGGTATGGTTACAGCCTTTGCAGGAACAATGGTAGAAATTGCGTGCTTATAAACCATCTGACTTACTTGATTCTTAAGTAGAACCACAAACTGATCAAATGATTCAACTTGACCTTGAAGTTTAATACCATTTACAAGATAAATGGACACCACGATGTGTTCTTTACGCAAAGCATTTAGAAATGGATCTTGAAGAGATTGTACTTTTGCCATGATAAATAACGTCCCTAATTATCATTATATTTTGGACTTAACATTATATTCTTATATAAAATAAATCGTCATCATTCAGCATTATCAGTAAACACTAATAATACCTATGATGATTATTTTATCAATATTCTGACAAAGATTAAAACAGATGTAAATTTTTTTTCACAAAAAAATAACCAAATACCAAACTAAATATAATGGAGCCTGAACCTTAACACCTAAAATTTGAGGCTTTAGTTTTGAAAATAAAGCCTTTTTTAAATAATAAGCAGTAAGACCTGAAAAAAATATATCTGATAATGACTCCTATTTTAGTTAATCAGCGTTGTATGCCAAAATGAAGCAAAATCATCCCTAAAGAACTGTGTAATTTAAATCAACCTTAGTTTTCGCTTACAGACAAATTTGTTATGACAAAGCCAGTTGCAATTACAAAAGAAAAATGCAAACTGTACAAATGAAAAAAATATAACTTTTTTCACTTATTCTAAATTTTGGTTTTTATCTACAGGTGCATCCTCGTTACTTCTTTTAAAAATTATATTTTCAAGACGGTTTAAGCGTTCCTCAAGAGCAAAGGGTTCAATTATGGTAAAAGTCCCCAATTTTAAAGCAACACGTTGCTTTTCTGTATAATTTGGCCAGGTGATCATGGTTGCACTTCTGCCGTCAAAATTTGGATCTCCTGTTTTAATAAAATTTACCCACCGCATATTGACTACTTCAGCCACATCCTTTTCCGTCTTTTTACTGTCAGGTTTCAAATTCATAAATACGTAACGCAATTCGCCAGAATGAGCCACTCCGTATTTTTTTCCGTAGGAATTAGGTGAAATAAAATCAAAATGATAAAGATAAACTTTGTTTCGGCGTGACAATTTGTCGGCAAAGATTTTCATACCTAGGGTAAACATCATATCCATGTTATACTCGCAAAAACGCTCGTAAGCACTGTGTTTTTTATCAATAGCATAAATTTTCTCAAGATTTTCAGCGATACTGCGTGGAAAATTGGTATGTAAACCATAATAAAAATCGTCATCTTTTATTTCAGGAGATGAGAAGAGCGTACCTTCGTCAGTGTTATAACCTAAAAGCACCGCCACGTCATTGAAATCCCCAGTCAAAAGACTATCGTATGGCGATTTTGGTAACACCACTCCATCAAGAAAAGGTGGAATATAACTGGTTTTGTTATGCACAAAATCATAATCAAAACCACACTGATAGGATAGGAGCGTAGCATCAATACTTCTGAGAATGTCAAGTCCACTCTTCGAGTCTTCCACCTCAAACATCGACATTAGTCTTTGAGTATTGGCTAAGGCTCGAATATTGTTGGTTTTCGCATCAAAACCGATAAAAGGATAAGACAAAAGCGTACCGCTCTGCAGAATTGCTTTTTGAAATAAACCTCGCGCCTCCTTGTTTAAGATCATAGCCGAGGCAGCAAACGCCCCTGCTGAATGTCCAGCCAAAGTTACATTATGAGGGTCGCCACCAAAATCAACTATATTCTCTTGTAACCATTTTAGAGCCTCAAGAATATCAAGATGCCCCCAATTGCCGGTAGTACCAAACTCCCTTTGCTGATAAAGCGAGGACAGAAACCCTTCGGCTCCCAGCCGGTAATTTAAAGTCACCACAATTACGCCCTTCCTGGCAAATGCACTGCCATCATACAGTGGCAGAGAGCCCGTACCCTGTACATAAGCACCGCCGTGGATCCACACCAGCACCGGATAGCCATTCTTGGACTCAGGAGGTATCTCAGGACGAAAGATGTTAAGACAAAGACACGATCTGTCGTAGGATTCACCGCCGTATTCCTTGATTAAAACTGTATTCTGCGGGGCCACAGGGCAAAAACTGTCAGCATGAAACTCTTCCTTAAAGGGAGATTTTTTTAATGGTGGAGCAAAGCGCAAGTCTCCGATAGGCGCCTCAGCATAAGGGATCCCCAAAAATACCTCCACTCCCTGTTTGGAAAATCCGGCAATTGTCCCCTGAGCACATGTCACAAGTGGCTTGGCCGTAGCACAAAGTGTTATACTTAGCAAAAAAAACAGTATCGCCAAACAAATTCTTTTCATATTGACTCCAGTGTATCCCACTCAACATTTAGCCAAAAACTTTAATCCACCGGTAGGCAAACCAGATCAGTAGAGCCTTTAAGGTCTGTTTTCAGAAAGCACTTTAAGCACAGTCTCTAAATTATGCTCATTCCCAATATCAAGCCGTATCTTTTTAAGATAACCTGTATCCTTAGCAAGACCTCCGCGTAGCCACGTCATCTGATGCTTGGCCAGCTGAGCTGTTGCAATAACACTCTTTTCAATCATGGTCTCGTAACTGTAAACTCCCTCAAGATATTCGAACACCTGTCTGTAGCCTACGCAGCGCATTGAAGGATTATCCAAGGTAAGTTTATGTTGGGCTATAAGGTGCTTAACCTCTGATACAAGACCATGATCCAACATTTTTAAAAACCTCGTCCTTATGATTTCACGTAAATGAGAGCGGTCATCATCTTTAGGCAACAAAACGAATTCTAATCTTTCAAAAGGACACTGATCTTTTTTCTGCGCAAAAAAAGAACTCATCGGCTTACCGGTCATCTCAAATATTTCAAGAGCTCTGGAAATACGCTGTTTATCATGTGGATCAAGTCTCACATAACTTTGAGGATCAACATCTCTCAGTTTTTCATGCATATATGGCCAACCATAGGTTAGGGCCTGCTTGCTCACATATTCCCTCACAGTTTCATCAGTCTTAGGTAAAGGGGATAACCCCTCAACTAGAGACTTGTAGTACATCATCGTGCCTCCGCAGATAACCGGAAGAGCACCTCTTTTGCAAATTTCATCCACAAGACGTATACAGTCCTCACGGAATGAGGCCGCACTATAGTTTTCATGTGGCTCACAGATATCAATAAGATGATGCGGTACTGTCTTTAACTCCTCTTTGGTGGGTTTGGCGGTGCCGATATCCATGCCCCGATATACCAGTGCCGAATCAAGACTGATAATTTCAATCTTCTCATGCAAAGCCAGACTTAGAGCAAGCGCAGTCTTACCAGAGGCAGTTGGTCCTAAAATAACAAGTGCTTTATTCATACTGTTTTTTAAAATTTGCGGCCAGTTGCTTAAGATTTAACGGCAGAACTGCTCCTTCCATAGATCTTAGAGCATCTTCATTTTCAACATGTTTAAAAAAAGGAAGCAGATCTAGGGACAAAGGTGTCATACCTGAAAATTTCAGAATATAAAGTGCAAGAGTCAAAGGACACTCCCCCTCTTCAAGCACTTTTTTATAAAGGATAATTTCCTCAAAAATCAAAGGCAGGCTGTGCGCAAGATTAGTACCCTTGAGAACTCTAGGATAAGCATTGACCTTCACCTTTTTATTTGAAACTTTAACTTCAAACCCACATCTTGCCATCAATAATTCATCTTTTTTGATATTCGCAGTGAGACTTTCATCCAAAAACGGCAGTAATAAAGGCATGGTGAGTTTTTCCATGCTCACCTTTGTGCTCCTAATCTGTCGCATATATTCTGAACAAAGAAAATATCTCCCTAGTATCAGCAGATTGACAAGGAAAAACTGTGAAGATGAACGGACAAGAGCACAGGTATCGTCCACCATCTGCAGAAACTCAATCCCGTTTTGCGGATAAACCGGCATGTTATCAACAAAACGCCACAGCTCACTATCCACATTCAAGGAAGAGACTGCCTGATTCTGTGCTCTGACGTGATCGTCATAGTTCTTTTTGTAGAATGTATTGGGAGCATCAATACTGCCCGAAGTTGCTTTTGGGGAACAATTCAGCGATGCCGGAGGTTTCCCCTGTGCTCTAGGATTCACCACAGAAGGCGTTTTGTTTCCAGCACCAACAGAAAATGAAGGTTCTTTAGGAGACACTGCAGAGGCAGCAGGTGAGGAATCTTTGCATGACTCAGCGCCTTTTTTTATTTCCGGATCACCTCGGTCCTTGACTAAGGACAGATCAATAAAACTTGCATTGTTAGGAAAGGACGGCAAAGCAGCACTGGCTGCTGATGTATCCTGTTCTTGATAAGCAGCTCTCCCGTTGGTATCACTTAAAGTCAACTCACCCGCGGGTTTAGAAGGTTCAAAACAATCTAGAAGAGCAGACTGAGGGGAGGCTCCTATACCGTTCTTTCTTAGAGTATAGACAATAGTGTCGGTGATTAAATCATGCACCAACGTGGTTTCATGAAAACGAACCTCATCTTTGCGCGGATGAACATTGACATCAACCTTATCCGGATCAATACACAGGTACAGTACACATCGGCAAGGAAGAACCGTTCCTAAAACCTCATAGAAACCTTCCTTGACAGCATGTATCACCACCTTATCAGCAATCGGCCGCCCATTTAAAAAAAGATAGATTCTTTCACTTAACGCTTCCTCCTTGCTAGGGGGCGGGAGCAGCATGCCTCTAATTTTAAGATAAGGATCCTCACAACATACACTAAAGCCAGGAGTCGAGAAATCAGAGCCTAAAAGCACAGTCATTCTCTTGAGATCAAGAGCGTCATTCTCCTGAGCATTCACTCTAAGCAGTGTTTTGCCTTCTGACAAAAGTTCAAAACCGCACTCTGGATGTGAAAGCGCAATTCTTGTGAAGACATCCTTTATTCTTGCCATCTCTGTACGGTCTGACTTTAAAAATCTGCGGCGTGCCGGAGTATTAAAGAACAGCTCTAAGACCTCTACTGTCGTGCCGACAGGGTGTGCCGCAGGGCTTATCTTAGGATGCTGTTCTGGGCCCTCAACACTGACACTAAAAGCATTTTCTTCCTCTTTGGTTTTAGAAGTCAGCGTAAGTTTTGAAACCGCAGCAATCGAGGCCAGAGCCTCTCCGCGAAATCCCAAAGTAGTGATAGCCCCCAAATCCTCAATACTTAAAATTTTGGAAGTGGCATGGGGTGCCAGAGCCAAAGGCAAATCCTCCTTGCCTATACCCACACCTTCATCGCGAACTCGGATACATATTTTTCCGGCCCCCTTAATTTCACATCTTATTTTTTTAGCACCGGCGTCAATGGCGTTTTCAAGCAACTCTTTTACCACCGAAGCAGGACGCTCCACCACCTCTCCTGCAGCGATCTGGTTTGCTAACTGTCTTGATAAAACTTTGATTTTTGACATAAGATCTTATGGCAGATAAAGAGTCTGCCCCACACTTAGATTATCATCATTTATCTTGTTCACACTCTTTAGGGCCTTCACTGAAGTTCCGTACTGTTTGGCGAGAGAAGATAAAGTATCTCCTTTCTTTACCTTGATAGAGCGTCTTCCCTGATATTTCTTAACTCTTTCATAGGATTCCTGCCGTGATTTCATCTTCTGTGCCGGATACTTTTCATAGTAGGATTTAATACCAAGATAGATATGATAGGCAATCTGTTTTTGGTAGTTAGGCTGATTTAACTGAATCTCCTCATAATTATTGGATAGATACCCAGTTTCAATGAGCAATGAAGGAATATCAGGAGCCTTGAGCACAGCAAGCGAGGCCTTGATAGGCGTGCTCTTGCGTACCTTTGTAAAAGATCCTAAATACTTTAGAATTTCATTTGCCAGAAGATTTCCTTCAGAACGAGAATTTGTTGATGACATATCAAGAATAGCGGTGGCAAGATAAGGATTTCCCACACTCTGATCCATGACTTCACCGGCACCACCAATAAGTTTGGTATGTTCATTGTTTCTCAGAATTTTTCCATTTTCCCTTATGGCTCTATTTTCTGAAATCACCAGCACACTAGCGCCTCGTGCGCTAGAACTACCTGATGCAACTGAATCTGCATGAATGGAAATTAAAAGATCAGCCCTGCGCTTTCTGGCAATTTCCGAACGTCTGTCAAGATCAATAAAAATGTCCTTAGAGCGTGTCAGATAACCACGGAACTGTTTGTTAGAGTTTATGTAGTTAACAAGAGCTTTAGAAATGGAAAGCGTGACATTCTTTTCTCTAACTCCACGTTTACCTATGGCACCAGGATCCTTTCCGCCATGTCCGGCATCAATGACAATAACAAAAGGCTGGTTAACCGGAACCGCTTTCACCGGAACTGGCGGTGCCAAAGGCTCCGACACTACCTCATGCTCGTCATCATGAGATGATTTTTTTGAAGAATTAGCCTTGCGTTCTTCGTATTTTTGTTGTGCATTTTTATACTCTTCTCGCAATTCCTTTAACTTTCGATTATATTCCGTTGCCTTTTCTTTGGTCATCGCGCGAAAGCCACCCTTACTCGATTCAGAGTATTCAATAAATAAGTCGCGCTCATACTCGGATAACGGTTTTGACAAATCGATTCCGTTTACTAATGTGTTTGTCGCAGCACTCTTTTGCTGATTAGAAGTCTGTGCATTGGCATAATCAAAGACTAGGCGAAAATTTTTAGAATCCTTGTTAGGGGCAACAAGAAAGTACTTTTTAATATCACAAGATTTGAGTTTTAAAATATAGCGAACATCTTTTTCGTCTAATTTTTTTTCAAGACTTTTAACGCAGGACTGGGGTACGAATTTTAAATTTGCAGGAGCATTTTTGAAATTGCTGACATTACGTACTCTCACTGTCATGACACTTTTGTCTTTCGCAACTGATGTAGCAAAATCAGGTCGCTCGCTAGTGTCAATAACAATACGCGTCCGCTGTTCATCACTATAACTGCGCAGATTCACAATTTCCTGTGCAAATCCCACGGATATGCCCCCTAAAAGAAGGCCTAACACTGCAACACACTTAACCGTTTTTCTTCCTATCACACCAAACTCTTTAGTCAAATTTATACTTTATATTTTCTAACTGCGAGGTCTCAAAAACCGCTGATTCAATACTGACCACTCTTAGGTCACTAGCGTAGACAAAATTTAAGGTCACATCAGCCAAAGGGAGCACATCAGATGCCTTAGAAGGCCACTCAACAAGACAGATAGCCGTTTTTTCAAAATAATCACGGATCCCCAGATATTCGAGTTCCTCACTATCCATCAGGCGATAAAGATCAAAATGATACACATTAAAATCAGAAAAAGAATAAGGCTCAACCAAGGTATAAGTTGGAGATTTTACAATTCCTGAAAAACCGCAAGCACGAATCAGTCCTTTACAAAAAGTAGTCTTTCCAGCACCCAGATCGCCATTAAGATACACTAAAAGAGCTCGCTTTTGTGCTAATACATAACTGACGCATATGTCTTTAAGGCATGCGCCTAAAAGACGAGTCTTATCTTCGCCCTTAAGTCTAATCTCAGTTTTTGACATTGATCAACTCTCTTACATATTGGCATAAATCCATAGGCATAGTACCAATAATACCTTTTTTGTTACCCGCAATCATGCCAGCCTTGCCGTGCAAGGCCGCGCCCACAATCGTGGCCTCTGCAGGAGACAGTCCCTGACCTAAGAGTGAAACAATAATTCCTGTCAGCAGATCTCCGCTGCCTCCCGTGGCTAAAGCGGAAGAACCTTCATGCACAATAGTCAGTCTCTGACCATCACACACGATGGAACCAGGCCCCTTTAGCAATACCACTCCCCCATACTTGCGCTGCAGTTTATAACACGAAAGAATACGATCAGCACAGATTTCCTCAATGCTGACTCCCAAAAGTCGGGAAGCCTCACCAGGATGAGGAGTCAGAATGCGATTTTCACGATAAAAATCCTCTTCTTTTGTGGCCAGTACATTCAGCGCATCTGCATCATATACAAGATTCTGATCTTCAAGATCTGCCAAAAATTCCAAGAGCCTTGCTGTACGTTTGTTCACCCCTAATCCAGGTCCAATAGCAATGGCATCCGCCCAGCAGATAGAATTCTGAAGCATCTCATCATCATTCAGGTCGACAGTCATCAGTTCAGGGCGTGAAGCAATAATAGCAGGAATATTAACCTTATCAACTGCCACCTTAACCAGTCCTGCTCCAGCACGCAGGGCACCGTTACCGCAGATAATGGCGGCCCCACCCATGCCCTCTGCTCCAGAAATAATGAGTACCTTCCCATTATCACCCTTATTATAAGATGGGAAACGTACCGGCAGTAAATCGATTACATCCTCGTAATTAACCTGTACAATCGGCAATGGTGACTTGTAGGAGTTTTGCGAGAGGATCTCGTGGTAATCAACAGTATCAACTCCGAGTGAGGCAAACTCAATCTCCCCTACAAAATCCACGGCATCAGAAGTCAGAAGCCCCGGTTTAAGTGCTAGCATACAGACTGTAGCATTGGCACAGACACTCATTCCACGCACCGTACCGGTATCAGAGCAGACTCCCGATGGGACATCAACAGCCACGGTAAACGTATCAAGTGCGTTGATATAAGCAATCCATTTTGCTACTACTCCAGTTGGAGCAGACTCAATGCCTGTACCTAAAAGCGCATCTATAATAATATCGGGTTTACTAAAGGCGATGATAGGTTCACTTTTTTCCGGAATAATACCGTTATTAGGGAGTTCATATTCGATTCTTCCCCCTAATTTTATATAGTAATCATAGGCTATGGCTGCCTCTGATCCTTCGTGTGGGAGCCCTGTTGAAAAGACACGATGCTTGATCCCATGATCCTGAAGCAGTCCTGCCACAATATAGCCGTCGCCACCATTGTTGCCTTTACCGCAGAAAATCCAGACCTCTTTAGCCTCACTGCAGTTTTTGACAATGAAATCAAAGACCGCCCGCCCGGCCTTTTGCATAAGCCCAAAACAATGCCCATTATGGTTCTGTGCATAATCAGCCTCAATCTGTTTAACCTCATCGCTAGTAAACACTTCATAAGGTAGCTTTGTCATAACATCCTCTGCATCTTTAATCGGCTGTTCCATACTATTTGCATTCTTGTATATTGATTTTCTCTCATTATACATAAGTATTGTCTTTTTGCGCCTATATTGGCGTTTAAAAACTTATTTTTCGTAGTAAAAAACCTTTGGCTAGTATGATTAGCACTAGTATAGAAGCTCCAAGTTCTGCGAGCGTAAACACTGAATGTTTTGGGGACTTTTCTAAAACGTTTGCAGAGTTGTAATTATTGTAATTTAGAAAAAAATTAACAGCACTGTTTTCTTTTTATTATTAAAGAAAACAAAGAATTTTCTCGAAATTTGACCTAGGGCGGAATTCCATTCTCAGGTCTTTGTTATAATTATCAAAGTTTAAACGTTTTCATCATTTTTCTTGGAGAAATTATTCATGGATAAAAAAGAATTAATTGCACAGGGCAAAGCCGCATTAGGTATCGAACTGGGTTCCACCAGAATTAAGGCTGTGCTTATTGATCCTAACAACGGAACAGTATTAGCCTCAGGTAGTCATGGATGGGAAAACCGTCTTGAAAATGGTGTCTGGACCTATCATATCGATGACATATGGAATGGTTTAAGTGACAGTTATCTCGATCTTAAAAAGAACGTTAAGAAGGATTACGGAGTAACCATTAGTTCTTTATGTGCTTTAGGTATCAGCGCCATGATGCATGGTTATTTGGCCTTTGATAAAAATGATGAACTGTTAACTCCTTTTAGAACCTGGCGTAATACTCTGTCACGTGATGCTTCTGCAGAATTGACTGATTTGTTTCAGTTTAATATTCCAGAAAGATGGAGTATCTCCCATTTATACCAATCTATCCTTAACAAAGAAGAGCATGTTCAGAAACTCACCTTTTTCACCACTCTTGCCGGCTACATCCACTGGCAGTTAACCGGACAGAAGGTTTTAGGTGTAGGTGATGCTGCAGGAATGTTCCCTGTTGACTCCGACCGCATGGACTATCGTGCCGACCTTGTGGAGAAATTTGACAAGAAAGTAGAGCAATACCACTATCCTTGGACTTTAAAAGAACTGTTGCCAAAAGTCCTCAATGCAGGTGAAGATGCTGGTACCCTAACAGATAAAGGAGCAAAATTACTTGATCCTGAAGGAGATCTCAAGGCAGGTATCCCATTATGTCCTCCTGAAGGAGATGCAGGTACCGGAATGGTTGCCACCAACAGTGTCAAGGAAAGAACTGGAAACGTATCTGCCGGAACCTCCATATTTGCCATGATTGTTCTTGAGAAGGCCTTGAAGGACTTACACCGTGAAATTGATAATGTTACTACTCCTGACGGCAAACAGGTGGCCATGGTGCATGCCAACAACTGTACTTCAGACATTAATGCTTGGATCGGTCTTTTCAGTGAATTTGCAACTCTTCAGGGCCATCCAATCAGCAACGACGAATTGTTCCCTCTGCTCTTTAATGAGGCCTTAAAGGGTGATCCAGACTGCAATGGAGTTTTAACCTACGGTTATTATTCTGGTGAGTTCATAACCGGTCTGACTGAGGGCCGACCAATGCTCGTACGTACTCCAAACTCCAAGTTTAATATAGCCAATCTCATGCGCAGCAATCTATATACCTCTTTGGGTGCTGTCAGACTGGGAATGGATATTCTTGCAAAAGAAGGCGTCAAGATTGATAAGCTTTTAGGTCACGGTGGCCTTTTCAAGACCGAAGGTGTGGGACAGCAGATTATGGCTGATGCCTTGAAGACTTCAGTATGGGTCATGACCACAGCCGGTGAAGGCGGAGCCTGGGGTATTGCTGTTCTCGCCGCCTATCTAGCACAGAAACAAAAAGATCAGTCATTGCCTGATTTCCTTGATAAATGCATTTTCTGTGGCGCCGAAGGTAGCAAGAGAGAGCCTGAAGAACAGGGCATGAAGGGCTTTGATACTTTCATCAAGCACTATGTAGATTGTCTTCCAGTCGAAAAAGAGGCTACCTCCTGCTTAAAATAGAGAGACAATCCTTAAAGAAATTGAGTGGAAGGGAGTTTTTATCTCCACGCCACTCAATGCACCTTGCACATAAAGCATGGTAGCCAGTGAATACAAAAAATAGGCAGTTAATAAATTAAAAACTGCCTTTTCTCATCTACATACAGTATTAAGCTCACCACGTACTCTTCATAAGCTAAGTTTTCACTAACTTTTTTCAAAACCTATTTATACGTTTTTTAACTGTCTCCTCTCACTCATTGAATTCAACATGCTATTCACCAGCCAAATCCAGTACCATTTTTCAACTTCTAACATTAACTGGCAATTTAGGACTTGGCTCTATAAAAATCGAATAAATTTTAGTGAAAACCTTTTACGGTTCATCCATTCTCAGATAAATTCCTTCCATATTATCAAGAATTTCACTACAGGTATCGTTAATTGTTCCAATTTCAGAAAGCAATCGTGATAACACCGAATCCAAGTTATGCTCGCTATCAGCTCCCAGAATTTCAGCACCGTCCTCACCCTTTAACTGAGCCAAAAGCTGCTTCATCTTAGCATCAATAATTTTGTTGAGAGACATTTCCACAAAAATACGAATTTTCTGAACAAGATCCTGATTTTTTTCGTCAATGGTTTCAGAAACAGTTTTTTTTATGATTTCCGCAAGTCTTTTCTCGTCAATTTCCATGATCTTCTCCTTTTTGGTAGTATCGGAATAATTAACAACCATCTACAACATTAAACGATAAATATTCTTTGCATCCTGTTCATTGATGGTAACAAAGCCGCCAATAGTGCCATTGCGACCGTTACCATAACAAGCATTATGTGCCAAGGTGTCGATATCTTCTTCCTTAGCTCCAAGTTCATTGAAGTTTTTGGGCATACCTATACTAATTAAAAAATTTCTCAAAGCCTCAATTCCTGATCTTGCGGTATTAAGAGGACAATCATAATCCATCTCACAGTTCCATACACGCACTGCGATTTTTGCAAAACGCATCACATCATGATTGAGATTATAGGTAAAAACAGCAGGCATCACAACCGCAAGTCCCGCGCCGTGGGCACAATCGTAAACTGCTGACAGTTCATGCTCAATATCGTGGCTAGTCCAGTCTTGGCTTCTGCCCACACCGCAGGAATTATTATGAGCCATCATGCCCGCCCACATGATATTGGCACGTGAATCATAGTCATCCTTATCCGCAAGAGCCTTAGGACCTTCGGTTTTCATGGCCAAAAGCAGTGCCTCAATCATACGATCAGTTGTTTCAACGTACTGTGTATTAGTCATGTACCCCATAGCTAAAGCTAGGGGCTTGTCCAGCGACACCTTGCTGAGAGGAGCGAAGTTCAGGCAACGGCAAAGCCGTCTCCTTCGTAGTCTGGATATTAGGGGACGCATGACAACCGCCC
>Ga0326511_10002823_pt1 | contig 13991 bp, 14 predicted proteins | sample 0_2496_0518_D_FD_203701 | JGI IMG/M metagenome (GOLD analysis project Ga0326511, IMG submission 203701) | Bovine rumen microbial communities from UC Davis, California, United States - 0_2496_0518 | ecosystem: Host-associated > Mammals > Digestive system > Stomach > Rumen | place: USA... | reverse complement strand
GTGATAACATTCGGCACACAGTTTTCTTCACACCAGATTTGATTCTGACTTACGTTAAGAGCGTTGAACGAATGCCCAAGCATTGTTACATCAAGATCCGGCATAAGGCTATTCAAAAACAGCGGCACAACTGCATAACCGACAGAGTGATGATTTACTTTGAAAATCTGAGATGGCAAAACACTTGTTTGATATTTTGTCATGACCGCTTCGCTTATATCACCGGAGAAGCACACCCTTTGCGTTCCAATAGTAATATAGTTACACAAACTGCAAGGATTGTAGTCATACATAGTATGAGCGATATACTGATTGAGATATTCCGTGTGGTTGCAATTCCAAAACTGCACCAAAGCATTTCCGATGCAAACCGTCTCCCCCTCGGTTGGATATACACGCTTTACCCCCGCATTGTTCAACACGGTTTGCACATCTGTGTAGTTTTGTACAACTGTATCGCCACTCATACTGTCCATCCATGCAAGACCTTCCAACTGTTCTGTCGTGTATAGTGGAGCAGTAAAAAATACGGTATTGGAATCAATCAAATCCCCAACCCCAGCGAGCAACATACCAATATGATCTCCGTGATAATGGGATATGATTGCATAGTCAATATGCGTTATTTTCATCTCCGAAATAGCGGATTGCCAACTCGCTTGCAATGTCCCCTGTTGTTCGTTCAGACCAAAGTCAATAACAAGCGTCTCACCATTTGCGAACTTGATAATAGTGCAATCACCAGTTCCCCAAGCACGAAGAAACCGCATTTCTGCTGAATTTGTCAAAACAGAATTAGACAATGCTTCGGAGAATATTATCTTGTGGGAAAAATTGACGGGAACAGAATCCGGTGCAAAATACCTCAAAAGTATGCTTTGTGTATTTGCTGGTATTGTTGTCTTTACAATTCCCACCGGAACATCAAGCAACAAATTATAGCCACTACCTGAATTGGTGTACATAGTTATATAACCATCAACATGTTTCCCGTGGAGTCCAAAATCGGCATAATAGGTTTTTCCAGCAACCAGTCCAGCACCTGCAAGTGTGCCTGCATAAACGTCCCAATATGTTGATCCTGTCAAAGTTCCTGTTGCTGTCAAAGTGCCATCTGTAACGGAAACAGTTACACCGTTTTTTGTGGTAGCTGGATAATTGATGCTGAAATCGTTCCAGCTATTCATCAGTTTTAGCTGATCCGTATTCGCTTCAATTAATGCCGCTTTTTCAGGGAGGTCTACGTTAAGCTGTTCACGGGCAATATCATCAACGGCCGAAATATGGGGAATATATACGCTTGCCGCCGCACCTTCCTCCAACTGCATCTCTTTGATATTGTTTACATCCGTACCACCATTGGCGTATCCAAAACAAAACTTTTCAACAGTTTTCCCGGCATCAGACGTTAGCACTATGCGTGTATATTCAGATTGATTCCTTCTAATTCCTATCGTTTTAGAAGTGCCATCTGTATATATAACATCGAGCGTTTGCCCATTTACTCCGCTCGTCGAGCCAGAATTATTTCTTGCTAAAAACGACAGTGTATATTGTGTCAACTCCTTAAACGTTACACCGAACGGAATGCCACCAGCATTAAGGCTAAACGCAGCGTTGAAAGCTGATGTAGTTCCTGTCGCAACTCCATCCTCAACTACAACCCCGCCCTTGTTCAAAACGTTGATGTCACAGAGGTTTCGTGTGACTTCTTCAATGTCACTTATTTGGCGATTTAAGTCAGAAATGGTACCCTCAAAAGTGGCGAACTCCTCTGCGCGGTCAGCTTCAGCCTGGACTCTCAGGGACTCTGCCTGCGCTCTCGCGGACTCTGCCTGAACCCTGGAATTCTCCGCCTGCGCTCTCGCGGTTTCCGCCGAGACTCTCTGGCCTTCGGCTGTGGCTCGGTTAGACTCCGCCGTAGCACGTCCTGACTCGGCTGTAGCTCTCGTGCTTTCAGCGGAGGCACGCGCAGTCTCGGCGTCCGCCCTTATATTTTCGGCATTAACTCTGATCTGCTCAGCCTGTGCTCTCCCGGACTCAGCGCTCTGTCTATCGGACTCGTTCTGCGCTCTGGTGCTCTCTGCGGCTGCTCTGCTTTGCTCGTTGCTCTGCCTCGTGCTTTCGTTCGTCTGCCTCGTGCTTTCGGCATTCGCCCGCCCGGTTTCCGCAGAAGCTCTCAACGCCTCCGCAGATGCCCGGCTTGACTCTGCTCCAGCCCTCAGGTTTTCTGCCTGTACTCTCAGGTTTTCAGCCTGTACTCTTGCCGTCTCTGCGCCAACTCTGCCCTGTTCCGCCTGCGCTCTCAGGTTTTCAGCCTCCACGCGCAGCGCTTCAGCCGCCTGTCTGGCCTCTTCCTGCGTCTCACAAGCCTCTGCGATGTCCAGAGCCTCATTAGCAATGGCGAGGATCTGCGCCCACATGTCAGGTGTCGGCTCCGCAGGCTCAACTCCTTCGTATACAGCGCCCTCACGAAGACCGCCAAGAGACGCCCATACGGTTGGGATAATAACCGTACCGAGTCCGTCAGTTCCGTAGACGCCGACAAAGACGGGCTCGTCCACATACTCCTCGGCGCAGTTCTCACTCGGCAGCGTACAGAGACCGGAGCTTGTCAGCGCAACAGTGACCTTGCTTTCCTCAATTTCTGCGTTTCTGAATATGGCAAACTTCGACAGGCCGTCCCAGTCCTCCGAGAAGGTGAACTGAACCTGAATCCCTGCCGAATTGGTAGTTATCAGTTCTTTGGTTCCGACAAGTGCACGTCGGGTATTGACAGTAATCTCAAACATAAGTCTCCTCCTTAGAGGTAAGCCCCCGGTTCATCGCCGGGGGCTTGTGATTGAATCTTCAGTTGCTCAGGATGCGGAAGATTTGGCGACGAGGATGCCGCCGGCCTTCTTCTCCAGGACAAAGCAGTCATGCAGGATACGGCCCTGGACAACATGCCCGTCGATGTCCGGATGGTTCTCGATCACGCGCAGCGTCTCGATCTTCTTCGGAGCCACGCAGCAGTTCTTCGCCACGATCATGTACAGCACGTTCGTCGGCATCCAGCTGTCTGGGATCTTCACGATGTGCATTCCGTCCAGGGTGCCGAGCTCGCCGCTCTTGATGATGCGGGAGGCGATGTCCTGCACGGTCGCGCCGGTGCCGACGATCTGATCCGCAAGCTTTACCTTCAGCGCCTCGGTCTCCTTGATGAAGAGCACTCTGTCGTTCGGAACGAGCAGGTTGTTCATCTCGGCGTTGTGGCCGAGGATGGTCTCAAGGGCGTTGGTCTTGCTCAGCGTCACGCTGAGCTTGATGGTGCCTTTGCCGTTGGTGCCCCAGCCGGAGGCGATGCCGTGGCCGGAGGCGATGGCTGCCAGGCGGTACTTGTCAATATAAGGCACAACCACGTTGCGGAGCTCACGCGCGGTCACGCTGCCGGCGCTCTTCTCCATCATGGTGGAGGTGTTGTTCCGCTTGTCGATGGAGCCGTTGAATGCCTTGTCGTCATTCACGGTCAGCTCCTGATAGGTGTCGCCCAGCTCGGTCAGATTGCCGAAGCGGCTGCCGGTGGTCGCATCCCAGTCGTAGTCCTGCAGCGGCAGGTCGTCCACGGAACGGACTCTCACGGTCGCAACGCCGGTCCAGTCATAGTCCTGAGAGAAAATGCCCTCAGTGCGGGAGGTCAGATAAAATGCTTCTACAAGCTTCTTCGCAGCTTTTGATTCAAAATTATGAGCCATGGATGTTCACTCCTGTTTTACCAGGCTTCGTTCCACCCCTCATCAAATGCGTCCTTGGCCGCAGCGGAGCCGACAGAACGCGAGCTCCCGGTGGATCGCTCCCTGTTTTTTCGCTGCTGTTTCGCCTGTTCCAGTTCGGTTTTCAGACGTTTGTTCTCGGCCTCAAGTTCCCTGCTCTTGAACTTCTCATACGCTCCCACAAGGTCGCCGGTCTCCGCCGCCTCCTGCCAGACCTCGCCGGGGATATCAGTCCCCTTCACGCTCGATCCGTACTTCTTGATAAAGGCGTCGATCATCCGGTCGTTCCGGTCCCGGTCAGCGCCCTGCGCTCCTCCGGTGCCTTCTTCCGCTTCCGGCTCGTCCCCGGTCCCGCTCTTTGCTTTCCCGGTTCCCTTCCCTTCCGCGTTCGCGCTCGCGATCCGCATCTTCACCGCCTGCGCTGCAGCAGCAGCCGGGTCAATGTTCTTGCCCTGGGCCTTCGCCCTCGCAATGATCGTCCGCGTCCTTGTCTCGTCGATCAGTCCTTCAATGTCGCCGTCCCGCGTCTCCGCGAGCTCCTTCAGGAAACTCTCGTACATCCGGAGCTGTGGCAGCTGGTCCTTGACCTCGTCCCACTTCTCCCGGATTCTCGGATAATCCAGTCCCTGCTGTGCAAGTCTGATTACCTCGTCCCTGCTGACGGTCTGCTCCTCGCCCAGATGCTTCAGTACAAACTGCTCCGCCTGGTCTGGCTTCTCGGCCTGCCCCTCCGCTCCCTCGTCAGAGCCCTCTCCGTCCTTTGCGTTTCCGGTTCCTTCGCGCTGGTCTGCGTCGGCCCCCGGTTCCTCGCTGCCCTCGTCAGCGTCGCCCCAGACATCGTCTTCTGCCTCGCTCTCTCTGCCTTCCGCTTGCTCGCCAGGCTCAAACTCCGATCTCCACCCTTCATCAAAGGCGTCTATCTCTTCTGCCGCGCCCTGCTGCTCGTTCAGCTCGGTGTTCTCGTTTTCCATGCTGTCACCTTTCCCCGCTATGGTCGGCGGTCAAAGTTCCTTATTTCATGCGGACGGGTCTGTCCGCGATGATCCATTAAAAAGGCATTACCACTCCCGTTTGGGTGCAGTAATGCCCTCATCAGGGATTTGCACCCTCCCGTGTCCCGCACGGTCTCTCTCATCTCGCTATGCAATTGCGCGTTGCCGCTGCCGGCGCTGCGGGAGTCGAACCCGCTTCCTCAGATCCGCGCTGCACAGGCTGTCACACCCTCGACAGCGCCCTTCCGGGTTCTTCCGGTGAACTTAGCGCCCATAGATGCCAGCTTTTAAGCTGGCCCCGCTTTGTTCCACGACGGCCCAGGAAGTGAAAATGAAAAAAAGCTTCCTGCCCCGCCAGCGGGCTTGTGGTGAAAAGGAGGTGTCCCTGCCGTCTGCCAAAACGAAAGGTTGCTGTCAAGCTTCATGCCTATGCCCTCATATACCATATACGTTCTATTTTTGCGGTTGTCAATTTAAGTCTCCCTTATATCTGCGTTTATATCTTGTGTTTCTATAGCTTTTCGCTATATCCCTTTTGCTTTTTGCTATATGCCCGGTTCTCAGTTTTTCCCTTGTTATTTTTTCGAGCCTGTTCTTTTTTGTGCCACCCACACTTTTTTGGGTACCCGATTATTTGAGGGGTTTTGCGGCTGTGAAAATCCTATATATATACGTTATGGAGAGACGCCCCACCCTTTTTTGGCGGCCCCCGCTTCCGCGCAGATCAAAATGTCCGCGGCCCGGAGACACCACCGAAAAAAAATTATTTTTTGTGATCGCCTCTTCTCTTTTCCCATTTCAGAGCGGAAGATCAGGCCCAGCTACCCCGGCTTTGGTTCCGATAATAACTATTATGCGAACTTCGCCCCTCCTGCTGTCCCATTAACCGGACACCGAGCACAGGACCTGGTGCCGCTGCTCTCCTCCTGATCTGATCCCGGAGAAGGTGACGCATGTCACAAGCCCGGCTCAGTCTCTGGCGCTTATGTATATTTGAAGAGGAAGAATAGATATAGAAGCATGAGAGAGAATAGAGATAAAAGGAAAAAGGGGATTGATACTTCTATATATAAATTCATATATAAAGAAAACCCCCTATATCAATTCATATTGAATATTGTTTACCTACAATATCAATTCTCCCTTCTCTATATGAATTCATCTCCCCGGAAATTTCTATACTATATCAATATCTGTTCTCAGCCCGGCGGAGATGATGCAGCAGCACCAGGAGAAGCGCAGATCCCCGGCAGCCTCTCCCCGATCCGGACCCAGCAGCGCCCCCTGACCGTCATGCACTTAGTGAAACTTATACAAGATGCACAAATACAGCTGCCGTAAATTGTGCACCGTGCCGAAAGTATGTAATACATAAAAATAATGCTTGCAATTATGTATTACATATGCTAAGATGCAGACAGTCAAGGGAGACACCGAGACACAAAATCAAAATTGAAAAGGAGATACCGCCATGAAAAACACCATCCTCAACACCTTCCCCGTCGTCATCATCGAGCAGACCCAGACCGCCGCCGAGATGATCGAAGCAATCACCCAGAAGGTCGAGCAGAGCAAGACCCGCTCCGCCTGGGACCGTGGCGTCAAGGCCTACGCCATCGAACTTCTTGAGAACCTCGCCGAGCAGGCCGACGGCGGATACATCACCCGCGAGGATCTCAGCAGCCGCGACAATCTCCGCAAGGCTCTTCTGAATGGCGCCCGCGACTGGCGCGAGTTCTCCGAGGGTGGCTGCTCCCTCTGCTATGATTGCGACATCGCCGAGAGGCTGTGCGCTCCCTGGGAACTCAGGAAGACCCGCAACGGCGAGAGAAACCCGAACTCCCGCGAGACCTGGATCAACGTCCAGACCCGCGCACTGTATCAGGCCGCACGGCTGATCGTAAGCAAGGCATTCTAAATAGAAACTCGTCCCGGCGAGTATAAACAGGGCATCAGGCCGGGAGCGTTCCCGCCAGCACGGCGGGAGGTTGCCAAAGCGGAGCCGGTCACAAGCCCGGCCACCAGTGAAAGGAGATTTAATAATATGGCAATCATCAGAGAATACAGAGCTAAGTTAGAGGAAAACGGCCTTTTCTATCTTGCCGAGTCCGGCCAGTATCGCGCAGAAAGCCGCCGAGTCAATTCTACCAAAGCAGCCGCAGACCTCTTCTTGCATGCTTTCAAGCTCCAGGAAGAAGCGGACGAACACCTTATAGCGATAGTTCTAAATGCAGCCGGCGATGTGATCGGAGCATTCAGAGCAACGGCAGGCGGAATTAACGGCGTTCCCTTTGATGTCGGCGGAGTCGTCCGCAAGGCGCTTTTGCTTAACGGTGTGTCTGTCATCCTGGCACACAATCACCCAGGCGGCACCCCGCGCCCCTCCAGCGAAGATCTCAACGCCACCGAGGCAGTCAAGAAAGCGCTTGAGCTTGTCGGCCTGCGCCTCCTGGATCACATCATTGTCACCAGCGCCGGCGTTTATACCTCATTCCGCGAAGACGGATATCTTGATTGAAGGAGGTGCAGAGCATGAATGCCAAAATAAAAGCGTTCCTGTCCGCGATGGCCGCCGGCATGATTGCCAGCTTTGCGCAGTCCTTCAATTAGGGCTTGCCGTCAAGTGGGGCTTGTGCTATGATATGTAATACCAACAAAGGAGGGAACACCATGCCAGAGAGTGAAGCAAAAAAGCGCTGGATGCGGGAAAACACCGTGCAAGTAAGCCTGAAGTTTACAAAAGCAACGGACCAGGACATTATATCGTATCTGGAAGGCAAGCAGAAGCAGACGGAAATCAAGCGAATTCTCCGCGAGTACATCCGAAACGCTAATGAAAATGCTAATAGCTAAGAAAGAGGCCCGTATATCGGGCCCCTTTGCGTATTTGAAGAATAGTTCCGATCCCCTCATCTCCTCTGCATACCGCCGCCCTTAAATACGGCGGTTTTCCTTATTTTCTTAGCTTCTCAGGCCGTTTTATCCCTCAAAAAAGTATCCCGTCAGACAGATTATTTTCTGCTCAGACAGCCCATTTTCAGGCAAAATGCTAACGTCAAATGCTAATGACTTCGGCCCGGATCTCCGCCCGTTGAACATCCGTTAACACCTGTCAACAGACGTTAACGGACGTCAACGGATGTTAACAGATGTCAACGCCCGTTAACCGCTTCTGCCACCGTTGCGGCCTCTCCGGGATCAGAGCCGGCCGCCGCGCTGGTGGCGCTCCCCTTCCCGTTTTCGCTCGTCTCCCCCATCTGGAAGAACTGCGCGAGCTTGTCCGAGTATTTCCCGATGTCCCGCTGTGCCAGATGCGTATAGATCCGCATGACAGTGTTCATATCAGACCAGCCGCCTATCGCCATAGTCACCTTAACAGGCACTTCCAGCGAGTAGCAGAGCGACGCGAACGAGTGCCGCAGGCCGTGACAGCCAACCAGCGGCAGACCGTTATCTTCACAAATCCGGTTAATAGTCCGGTAGATTGTCGAATCGCATACAGTGTAGAGCGGCCCGCTCCGCTCCTCCTTCGGTACGGCTGTCAGAGCCGCCAGCAGATCCGGGATGAAGATCGGCACATAGCGCCGCGAGCTGTCAGTCTTGTTCCGCTCTTTCGTTATTACCTTGTTGTTCTTGTCCCGCACCACGGCCCCCGCGATCAGAAACCGGTTGTTCTTGAAGTCAACCTTGTCCCAGGTCAGACCGCGAGCCTCAGACGCCCGGCACGATGACAGCATCAAAAGCATCGGTATAGCGTGCTTATGCCGGGCCGCAGCCGCCACGAATATCTTTATCTGATCCGGCTCCAGAAAGGCGTGCTCCGTGCGGTTAAACTCGACGGTATCCACATCAGGCAGCTTAATATCGCACTCAGTCCGGCAGGCAGTCCGGATCAGCGACCACGCATTTTTCAAAGTCTTCGGCTTGACCCTCCCGGCCTCCAGATTATAGACGGCTTGCCAGTCCTTAACGTCTCGGACCTTCTTCCCCATCGTCTCCGGGAACCGGGTGCGAAGGATGGAATCGTACCCCCGGATCGTCTCCGGGCTTTTCCCCTGCGTTTCCTTCCGGCTGATATACGCCTCGACAGCCTGCTTCAGTGTCAGATCCGACTTGTTAATCTTCCGTTTCCCGGCCAGATACTCCGCTTTAATCAGTTGCGCCTGATTCTTGCAGGCAGTCGGCGAGCTCTCCGTGATAGGAATGCTCTGACCGTCAAGCCGCAGTTGGATAAAATAGTTCCCGCTCTTCAGCCGGCGCGGCTCTGGTACTTTCACAGCCTCACCCCCGTATTCTTGAAACGAGCATAAAGATCACTGTATTCAGGATCAGCGCGACATTGTCCACCGGATTGATCACTTCCCGCAACTCCGCGTTTGTTGATGCCATGACCAGCGGCAGTGCGTACAGGATCACCATCAGAACGCCCAGCACAATATATCTTGCTCCTTTTTTGCTCTTGCATACACGTTCCGACAGATCAACCACAAGCCAGTTACCGCCAGCCGAAATCCCGATATAGATCCCGATCACGGCGGCGCCACCCAGAATTACAACCGTCCAGAAGAGGCCCTCATGCAGGCTATTGATTGCCCGAAACGCCCGGACTATCAGCCTCACGACAATATCAGATAGATTCATCACGATAAACTCACAGAGAATCAGAACCACCCAGGACAGCAGCCGTCGGAAGAATGACGGCCTGCGCTCTGGATTAGATGCCTGCTCCTGTGTCTGCTTCCCGTACTCGTTCATTTCGCTTTTGTTGAAGTTTTCCATTTTTAATCCTCCAGATCACGAATCAGTTTTTTCGGAACTCCTAAAATTCTGCAATGATTCAGACGCTCTCCTTCGATCTCCAGCGGCTTGTATTGTGGATTGATTGGAATAAGCGTCATTCTGTTTCTGTCCGGCCTGTATTCTACTTTCTTCAGGCTTGCAACATCATCATCATAAAGCACCACGGCCACCTGTCCGGAGTAATCAATCGTTTCCTGTTTCAGAACGAGCACCAGATCTCCGTCTAAGAAATTGGGAAACATGGAATCCCCTACTACACGCAAAACAAAGAACTCTTCCAGGCTCCGCCCCTTCAGGTACGAGATCGGGATCTCTGCGAATGCGTCGAGGCTGTCCCCCTCAGCGAAATGGTCATATCCTGCGGCAACGCGGCCTATTACCGGCAATTGAATTACATTATCTGCCTCTGTCGGCGTGTTATATGCCGGCAGGGGCTTTTTTCCTTCATCGTCCAGGAGCTCCGCGACATTTACATTGAAAACATCTGCTACCTTCTTCAGGTTTTTCGGGCCGATCTTATGCTTTCCTGTGTTCCATTGTGAATATAGGCCGGTTGAAACATTGATCCGCCTGCACAGTTCCGCTCCGGACATTCCGTTTTCTATCAGCAGCCGGTTCAATTTTTCAATAGATGTCATTTTGCCCCTCCTTTGTTGTTTTCTCATAAAATGCGGGGCCCGCTTTTGTGCGCTTTTACCAAAACTTATTTATTCTTAGTTTTCCTATTGACTTCTACGAGTTTATAAGCTAAACTAAGCGCATCTTGATAAGGCGTTTTTGGTAAAGCTACCGCCTGCCCCCATTAAGCGGACTTGTTTTATATGTATTGGCACTTACATAATACAACATCTGCTTAGTGCAGTCAAGTAAAACTTAGTATTGTTAAGATCTTAGGAGGTGAAAATTTGAGCACATCAAAAATCCGTCAGGCCCGGCTCAATGCAGGGATGACCGTTCTGGAAGTGACAAAGGCCCTCGGCGTCACAGACGCGGCGGTCTATCTCTGGGAGACCGGCCAGATCACGCCGAAGGTGGAAAACCTGAAGCGGATCGCCGCCCTCTACGGCACCACAATCGACTACCTGGTATCCGATGACATCCCGGACGATCAGCCGGCGACCTGACCCGCAGCGGAGAAGCCAGACACAGCCGGACGAGGAAACGCGGCGGAACCGAAGAGCTCGACTATGCAGTGGCAAAGAATGGTGCTCATGGCGGCGCGAAGGAAACGCATCTTCATAGCTTGGCTACGGCAAAGCGAGGCAAATCACGGCAATGCTGCGGCGACGAATTGATCTGCCATGCTATAGCGAGGAACAGCGAACCTTAGCAGCGGCAAAGAGTGCAGAGCTGTCCTCAGCAGCGGCTCTTCCCCAAACCAAAACCCTACACCCTACACCCTCACATGAAACCAAACAAACGAAAAGGAGAACATGAAAATGAAAACAATCGAAGTAAAGCTTACCTTCACCGAAGGCATCCTCGGAACCTGCCCCAATGACGAGGATATTTACCGGAACTATATCGGCTCCAAATCCCCGGACGCCTCCACCATCGCCGAGGAGCTCATGGACCTGACCGTGGACGAAGTAGCCGAGCGCGGCATGACGGTCTTTCCCCGGGACGAGAACGGCAAGCCCTTTATCTACGACTACCAGATCAAAGGCTTTTTCAAAGATGCCTGCTCCATGCTCCGGAAGATCTCCGGCACCGAGTCCAGCAAGATCAAGGCCTTCAAGAAAGAGATTGACGGCCTGATCTTCCCGAACCCCCGCAAGATCGTCATTGACGGCGAGGTCTCCGTCTGCCAGCGCCCGCTCCGGGCCCAGACGCCGCAGGGTGAGCGCGTCGCCCTTGCCATGAGCGAGGAGATCGCCGCCGGCGCTCAAATCACCTTTGAAGTCACCTGCCTGCAGGATTCCCAGATCAAGCTCGTCAAAGAGTGGCTCGATTATGGCAAGCTCCGCGGCATCGGCCAGTGGCGCAACTCCGGCAAGGGCCGTTTTGAGTGGAAGGAGATCCGGGTCTACTGATCCCGGACCCTTCCCCCGCAAGGGCAAAGATAGCCAGCGCCATTCCTCGCAGTGGAAATGCTCGGCATGACGGCGCAGCGGCTTTGTCTGCCCTGCGTTGCTTCGCAACGGCGCAGCAACAGCAAAGCATGTAGGAGCAGAGGCAAAGCCCCGCACAGCGTGGCGACGGAACCGTTAAGCACTGCTCCGCATTGCAGAGGAAAGGCATTGACAAGAACTGCTTGGCGGCGGCATTGCTCCGAATCCCGAACCATTGCGATGGAATTGCGTTGATCTAAAAAGCAGCGGCGAAGCTATGCGAAGAATAGAGACAACACAGCAAAAGCAATGCTTTACTGAGCGGCGGCCCTGGATAGAAGCGCTTCACGTGCAAAGGCATTGCCTACCAGCGCACTGTTGGCAAAGCCACGGCAGAGCTATGTGAGCCTCGCAACGCCTCGCGACAGAACAGCCACGTTTTGCTTTGCCCCGTGCCGCAAAAGCACAGCCGGGCCTTGTAAGCTTAGCAACGGCTCCGCATAGCATGAAAAGGCAGCGGAAAAGCAGTTCCTTGAAGCCCATTGCAAGGCAGAGGCGAAGAGTAGCAAAGCAGTGCTCCGCGCTGCAACGGAAGAGTAAAGCAGGGCGACGAAATAACCGCAGCGGCATAGCACAGTCAGGCCGCATGAGCAAAGCCGGACAGGGATACGCCCGGCAAGGGAACAGCATAGCTTACCCAGACAAAGCAAGGGAACTGCGGAGCTTAGCAATGGCACGGCATAGCGCAGGCCCGCCAAACAATGCGAAGGCTCAGCAGAGGCATAGCGTATCAGATCTGAGCAGCGGCGTCGCTCCGCAGACAGACGCAAAGGCTTGGCATAGACCCGCGAGGACAGCAAAGGCATGGCAGCCCACAGCACGGCCCTGAACCACACAGCCACGGCAGCGCTTGGCCCAGCTCCGCCACGGCAGCGGCGACGCATGGCGCCTCACGTCGGTACACATCGGTGAAAAGGCAATGCTACGCCCCCCGATGCATTGCAGCGGAGGAGGAAAGCAATGCAGTGTTAGACTGAGCAGCGGAAAAGCTCCGCAATCAGCGGCACAACAATAACGAAACGAAAGGAAGATGCCCCAATGAAAACACCCCCCGAATTCATCCGCAACACATACAGCACTGTCGAACCTGCTGAAGATTCCACCAGGCTCCAGAAACTGCATGAGTCCTACCTCGTCCCACTCAATTACGTCATGATCCCGGTGCAGGAATACCGTCAGCTGATATCCGCCTACATCGACAGGGACAGCCAGATCACCATGCTGACCAATCAATTCTACAAAGAGGCCAGGGAGAAAGAAGAAGCGCTCGACTTCATCAACTCCGAGTCTTCCCGCCACTATCTCTTCCAGCGCTACAGGGAAGACAAGGCCAGGAGGGAAAACTCCGGCGATCCCTCCTTCCACGAATGCGCCCATGCCGCGGCTGAAGCAGACTGACCCGCCCTTCTGGGACCTGCGGCGGCTCCTCCTCGGCTACGAGCTGACCGGCTACAGCCTCGGGGACATCCTCGGCACCAGCCACGTCACCGCCCGCCGCCGGATCGACCACCCGGAGGAGCTGACCCTGCGGGAACTCTCCCTGATCTGCCGCCGGGCGCATATCCCCGCCGACGTCCTCCGGGACGCCATTAAGTTCTGACACATCAGGAAAGGAACAGACAGACCATGAAACTCTATGAGATCGACCGGGCGATTGAGGAGCTGACCTCCTCCTTCGACCCGGAGACCGGAGAGGCTCTCTTTGACGAGGCCGCCTTCGAGGCGCTCGCCCTCCAGCGGGAACAGGCCATCGAAGACCTCGCCCTCTCCGTCAAGAACTACACCGCCGAGGCAAAGGCCATCCGCGAAGAGGCCGCCGCCCTCACTGAGCGTGCCCGCCGGGCTGAGAAGTCCGCCGAATCCGCGAAGCGCTATCTTGCCTATGTCCTCAACGGTGAGAAGTATTCCAGCCCCCGCGCCTCCGTCTCCTGGCGCCGCTCCTCCTCCGTGAAGCCGGACGACGGTTTCATTGACTGGGCGAAGGCCAACCGGGACGACCTCCTCCGCTATAAGGACCCCGAGCCCAATCTGACCGACATCAAGCGGGCCCTCGACTCCGGCGAACAGATCCCCTTCGTGCATCTGGAGACGAAGACCTCCGCCGTCATCAAGTAAGGAGGCTCCCACATGCCGGATAAAACCCAGTCAGTCTTTGAGACCCTCGTCTCCATCAACGTCAACGGCCACACCGATACAAAGGAGACAAGCCCCGGTGTCAAACTGACCTATCTCTCGTGGCCCTGGGCGTGGTCGGAGGTCAAGAAGCGCTGCCCCGACGCCCATTACGCCATCCAGAAGGACCCCGTCACCCATCTCCCCTATTCCTACGACCCCCA
>Ga0326511_10002822_pt1 | contig 13992 bp, 22 predicted proteins | sample 0_2496_0518_D_FD_203701 | JGI IMG/M metagenome (GOLD analysis project Ga0326511, IMG submission 203701) | Bovine rumen microbial communities from UC Davis, California, United States - 0_2496_0518 | ecosystem: Host-associated > Mammals > Digestive system > Stomach > Rumen | place: USA... | reverse complement strand
TTGCTTCACAGTATGCCTTATCACCTTTTAAAACTATACCGTCAACAAACGGTGCTTTAATGTACTTTGAAACATGGTTTGCAGATTCACCCATTCTTTGTTTAAAGTAATCTTTGGCTGTAGTCTATAACACTTTACCACCTGCCTTTACTGCTTTAAAAAGAACGTTTCTTTTAATTTCATCATCATCTAAAAGGCTAAGTAAATCATCGACCTATCCCGAATCTATATCTAACTTAAAATTATTCATTGATTAATTCAGTTCTAATTAATATATCGTTAGTCGTTCTACGTCTATCTATAGTAAGAATACGATAATCTTTGCCCTGCCATCTTACTTTGTCGGTTTCAAACACAGGAACATAACTTCTTACTTTGAATGTCTTAGTATAGCTGTATTGAATTTCATTATTATTATCATTCCTATTACCACCATCATAAACAACCTGTGCCCTTGTTGAATACTTCAAAACCCAACTATCTTTTCTTTCGCCATAGTCATTTATTACAACATTCATTTCGTAGATTTGGATTGGTTCATTTAATTGTCCTGCATTCATCCGAATATCCCTCCTACATCTTCTTTCTTTGAATAGTCCTTATAAAGGTCTAACAAATAGTTATAACTTAAAGGTATTTCAACAGCATTACCAAAGGTAACTGATTCCCTTGATAGATACATATTGCCAATAAATAATAACATTGCTTGCTTTAATGGTGAGGGCAAATTACCCTCACCATCTTCAAGCTAAGTTAGTTTTTTGTCAATATGTTTTTCAACACTAATTTCTGCAACACCTTCAAGCATCATTAAATAATCATCATCTTCAGTAAACTCAGTATCTATATTAAGGTGTTTCTTTATTGTCTATAAATCTATGTACATATTGACTTAATTATTTAAAGGTTATTATTACGCTACAGTAGCAACTTTAATAGCTTCAGGTCTAAGCACCTTAGCATCGAAGAAAGCATTAACGACAAGTCTAACTTTACCGTTGGTTGCTTGGCTGAATGGGTCTACAGTTAAATCGATCGCTCCCCATTGTCCAATAGCTAAGTTAGAGAAGTCACCGTAAGCAACATTCTTACCCTCAACATGGCTTGTATTAAGAACTTCAGTACCATCGATATTACCATTTTCCATTACAAGTTTAGTAGTATCGGTTGAACGTGCCATGTTTCTAAATGCGGCCTTAGCCTTATTAGACATAACGTACTTGCATTCGCCCATTACGTTAGCATCCTCTATGTCTGCTTCCATATTACAAACATCAGCAAAGTCTGAAATAGAGGTAAGTGCTGAATCACTGTGGAAAATACCTTCAGGCTGTGTAGTAGTTCCTGCTGCACTACCCAAGATGGTAGCTTCCAACTTGCTATTAATAGCGTTTACAATATCTTGTCTAATAAGTGCTTCAGCATCTAAACTATCTTGAACTAAGAACTGCTTAGAAATATCTACATAAGCGGTAAGTCTCTTAGGTTGAAGTTTCACATTATCAAAAGTTGGTGCACCATCTTTAGCAGGTGCGGTTTCACCTTCCCATGTAACGTTACTTGCACCCATTATAGGCACTTGAACATCACCAACTAAGCCTGTAAGATACTTTGCGCCGGCTTGTACTAATACGTTCTTAGCTCTCAGTGGCTCTAAGATGTTAGTGAAGTCAGTAACTACAACATCTTCACCTTCAGATTCTACAGTTACCACGTCTCTCTTTTCGGTTGGTAATTGAATCTATCCGCCGAAAGAAAGTCCTGCTTTTCTCATTTCGTCTGCACCTGCATTAACTACTGCACTTGATACGCTGTCTAAGTTCCTGTTGTTAGCTATATCATTAATAGCTTTGATAAGTCTAAATTCCTTATTCATGGTTTTCTTTGTTTTATTAATTGTTTCTTTGTTTGAACTAATTTCTACATCAAGGTTTCTTAGTTCATCGTTTAATTCGCTAATCTAACTTTTAATTGTGTCAATCTCCGTTTGTTCTGCTTCGGTAAAGTCTCTAATCTCTACTTTACATTGGTTGCAGATTTCGTTAGCACGCTCTTTTAATTGTGCCTTTTTGTCTTGAATCTCTAAACTGTTCATAACTTATTTATTTCTTCCATTATAAGATTCATTTTACTATCTATTTCGTCTGACTTAGCTTTCACTTCTGCAAACCTTGCACTACAACTTGTATCACTATAAGCAGGCTGAAAAACAGGTGAAACATCATAAAGTCTATCTATCTTATAAATGTCTCTATAAATCTAACCATCTTTCTTATACCATCTTTGTGCTGTTTCGTCTTTGCCATCGATAGTAAAAGCGAACGAAGATTGAGTTATGTCTCCACGGTGTAGATATTCTAACAGTTCATCACCTAACGCTGTCTTAGGTGATTCAAACATATATCTAAGGCCGTTATCATCTATCTCTAAGAGAAGTGAACCTGAACCTTTATTAGAACGTGCTAAAACCTTTTCGTCGTTATGGTTGAATTTAGCTAACACATCACTTTTCTTAATAGTGTCTTCCGTTATTGCTCCACGGTGTATTACTTCAATCCATCCAATATATTCAGACGGTTTTTCAAATACTGTAGCATACCCTTCTACCGTTCTATCTTCTTCATTGGTCTTAAACTGTGAGTTAATTTGTCTTAGTTCTTTCATAAATAGTCAGTAACTCTTATGGTATGAAAATTATACGGTTCTAAGTAATCTATGTAATTCTTCCAAATATCTGCATTTTTATAGAGTTCAAAAGAATCCTCAGGAACATATATTTTTCCTTTGGGACAATTTACAGTGAAATTAAAAAATGCATCCTTCCCACTAAAACTATTAACTCCTAATAATGGTGGTGTGGTAGCCTTTACAAATATTCCCCTGAAATTTGGTTTCTTTGCACCGTCAAATAATGGTGCATTACTTCCAACATTAACATTAACATTACCGCAGATTTCTTTGGTCTTTTCACCAAAAATCATTGTTTCTAAATCTTTACTACCCATACTTAATAACATACCACCAATGTATTCAACGTTATTAAAGTTAATGGTTTTTAATGTAGTCATATTCTATAAAGCCTGACCACCTAATGCATAAATGTTACTTGGTACAGTATATTCAGTAATACCATTAACCCTATTAAATAATGCAGATGGTATATATTTTCTTTCTCCTAATTGATAAACTTTATTAGGATTTAAGTTTGTTGCATTACCTATAAATCCACTACAAAATGTATCTATAGCACCATTATTAAATGTAGTATTCTCAGGAAATGTTATTTCTTTTAAAGATGTAAAAGTAGTAATACTATCTGTATTAGCAATATTTGTAATACCTGTAAAATATTGAAATTCATGGAAAGTTTCTACACCTGTAAAATCTATAGTTTTTAGTTGTGCCATTGTTACATTAGCACATTCTTCATCAGTCATTATTTCTTCTGACTAACATAAATTAGCTGCTTTCATTGCAGCCATTAATTTAGGATTATCTTTCTTTGTTATCATTTTATTTAATCGGTTTAATTTTGTCTGCATATTCACTCCATGCTGTTTTGTATGCTTCTACGCTTTCGGATGGTACGTAAATAACAACATTTGGGGAATCTAAAAAAACATCAACATCTAATGTAGGTGGTGTTGTAGGTAAACAAATAAATTCATTAAGATTTTCACATTGTCTGAAAGCATAATCACCAATTCTACTAACACTACTTGGTATTGTTATCTTCTTTAAGTTAGAAGCACCAAATGCTGCACCAAGAATTTGTGTTAGTCCATCAGGTAAATCAATTGTTTCTATTCCTGCAATCTGAAAAGCATATTTCTTGATTACTTTAAGATTTGAAGGTAAGATTACCTCTTTTAAACTTGGTGTATCATAACAAACTGATTTTGGAATTTCTTCCATATCATCAGGGAATTTAATATACTTTAATTGCTTACAGTGAGCAAATACACCTGAATCAGTATCATTACCTTCAGCTAAAGTTACACCTTCATGTAAAACTACTTTATCTATCTTTGTACGTCCAAATGCTGTAATACCAATTGAAGTTAGATTAGGATAATCTACAGTACCTTTGAGTTTACGACAATAGAAAAAGGCATTTTTATCTATTGTTTGTAGGTTAGGCATTGCAGGTAAATACATATCTAAGTTTACATTATATCTAAAAGCATTATCAGGTATAGTGGTTACGTTTTCCCAATCAAAATTAACTGTATGTAATTTCGCATTAACACTTGTCGAAGTTTGACCAAAACACCACTTTCCAAATGTACTACAATTTGGAAAATCTAAAATACTAACAGCGGTGTCAGCATAAAACACATTATTATGTAATGTAATTATTCCGCTCAAATCTCCATAACTACAAGGTGCTACACTTGCAGTAGTGTTTCTATATAATGCAGAATTATCAATTTCTTTACATTTTTGTGTTAGATTTATATAAACAAGGTTGTTCTGATTATTTAAAGCTGATATACCTATATACTCTATATTTTCAGCACCTCTAATATATTTCAGTTTACCAACAGTCTTTGCCCTTAAACCGTACTTTTCAATTCTTGTACAGTTCTTTGGTAAATGAATTTCTTCTAAGTTGTCTGCACCATAGCAAAAGTAATAAGGTATAGCGGTTATTTGCTCAAAATACTGTAATTCATTTAGACTTTGTATTTCTAAATTATCCATGAATAACCCTGTTTTGACTTCTTCCGTATATATATCTATTTGTTTATCGGTAACTGCCTTACATTCTGCTAACGTCATATAATCAGGGTTTGTACAAAAACCATTAGCATACATAACAGCCATCAAAGGTGCATTAGTTTCTACTGAAATTATGATTGTATTTTCATCATAATTATCAGGTCTTGTTACTCTTATATCTGCCATACTATCTAATATTTAGTTTAATATTGAATTATCTTTTAATTTAAAGAAGAAAGCACCTGTGGTTTGTATCTGCTTAACATTGTCTATATAATTAATGTAACCCATATTTCCTGTGCTTGCACTATTCATAATCAAATATCCGTCATTCGTTGGGGTTATATAAACATCATTCTGAATGCCTAAGACATTTAAAGGCATATTATCATTCACATATAAAATGTTTGCAGCAAAATACATTCCTTTTTGCATCTTGTAAAATAAGACATTAGCAGGTACTTCTATTACTTTATTATAAAAGACTATTGGATTATCAGCTGTTGCATTATGTGCTGCTGAAAGTTTCATTACAAAAGGATAGTTAGCTTTAATTAGTCCTTCATGGTCATCTTTGAATTGAAGTATAAAATTAACCCATTCTTCATTTTGTGAGGATAACTGTTTTGTTTCTTCATTCCATACAAATGCAGGTGCACTGTCATAATAAGTTGTATCTAACCATTCCATTTCATCAATAGTCCATATATGAGTATCTGCACCAAATATTTCTTTCAATTCATCAGTTGTTACATCAAAAGGAAAACTAACTGTGTTCCAATTAATAGGAAATTTTCTTGGTGCTATGTGTACTTCTTTACAAACTAAGCCATCTATTAATTCAGGTGTAACGTTTCCGAACTCATAAACATCTACATAGGCTTCATCAGGTTTTGTTATTCTTAGTAATCCCATAGTTATTTTTCTTTTTTATTTATTGTGTTATCCTCTATCTTAGTATAAGCTATCAGGTGTTTATCACCGCCTTCTATTTCGCTGTAACCTAATTCTTTTCTTACTTCATTTACACACAAAACACCCTTATCTAATAAGTTTCCGTAATACTGAGAAAGTGCTACCTTATCAGTCTTTAATAAAGCGGTTTCATCAAAGTTTACAATAAGATTCTTTTCAGATGGTTTGAATAGTTTTCTTGTAAATTCTTCTTCTATTAAAGTAATATAAGGTTGAAGGGTATGTAGTAAGAACATTTGCTGCATTGCTTCTACATTATTATATGTAGCATGGGTTAAGTCACCTAACAACACAGGACTAATTCCAAAGAAACGTGCTATATCAGTCACATTAAATTGTCTGCTTTCTAACATCTATGAATCAGCTGCATTTAATTGTATTGGCTTGTAATCCATATTACCCTGAAGAATTGCTAAACCATTACCACCATTACTATATGCTTGATTCCAACTTGTTCTAATATCACTTCTTTGTTTGTCGCTTAGTTGTCCCTGAACGGTTAGAACTCCGCTAAGGTTACAACCATTAGTAAAGAAGCTATTAGCACTGTTTTCCGTATTTCCTGCAAGTTTAATCGATCGTGCCGCAAACGATAAAACTGAAACACCATTAACACCATCATAGCTGTTTTTCACTAAGTGAATCATATTGCACGGTTCAATCTTCTTTTTACTAATAAGGTTGCAGGTGTAATAAAGTTCTTTCTTTTGTTTGTTATAAAATATATTCACGTCCCCTGCTTCTAAGAACTATAATTCTATAGCTGTTCCATCAGCTGCCCTATGTATGTAAGCAAATCCATTTCCTTTTAAAAGTACACTTTGAATAAGTAGCTTTATAAGATTATACCTACTAAGCATATTATTCTAAAACACCACATTTAAAGGGTGTGTTGTCATTTCCTCTTTGTGTGTTGCATCTATCTATTTAATTTTAATAGGTAGCATAGCAACACTATCTGAAATAATTTCTACGGCTCTATAAACCGCTGAAATGTTCATAGCTGCATACTAATTCTAAATAGCTGTAAACGGTAAAGATTCACCGCCAAAACTATAATAGTTCAAAGTGCTTTCCCTCTTTTCTTCTTTCTCTTTTCCCATCCAACCCAAACCATTATTTTTAAATTTCATACTGCTGTTATTATGTTGTTATACTGTGGTGTCTCTAAGTAAGTTCCTAACGCTTCAAGTATGGCAATAACACCATCAATCTTCTGCATATCGACCAACTTTACAGGCTTGCAGTTTTCGTTATGGTCATACTTTAAAGTAACGTTACTAAAACACCATCTTGTTATTGGGTTATTATCTATTATAATCTTATCACTCTTTATTAATCTTTCAAATTCCTTTGTAGGCTTGTTAAAGTGCCATAGTGCTTGTGAAAATGGCTCTAAGGGTAAACCCTCAGCTGTTGCATTAATTGCCCACTGTGTAGCGTTATAAGAATCGTAAGCAATCTTATCTATATAAAGGTTACTATTTACTTTTAATATGTCCCTTAGTATGTAATCATAATCCGTTACATTACCATCCGTAATAGTTAAGTAACCCTGTCTTTTCCATTCCTTATATAACTCTGCATTAACGTTATCTGATAATGAAGAATAAGGCAGATAATAATAGACTTTAAAATAAATCTTATCATCTTTAGGAATAAGAACCCCTAACGCTGTCATGTCTGAAACGCTTGCTAAGTCTACACCCATATAGCAGGTTTCACCGTTAAAGTCAGTAAGGCTTATATCCTAAGTGTTTTCTAATAAGATGTTGTTATTAATCCAAATTTCAGAACTGCTTAACCATTGGTTAAAGTTCTTAGTTCTTGTTCCCACTTCCAAACTACTGTTGTTCTTAGCTTTCTTAACCTGTTGTGCTAAGTAATCCTTATAAACAGTAGTACCCATTGAAGGATTAGCTTTTATCCAAACATTTTCGTCTTGCCAATCATCATCATCATCTAATGTGTAAATTGCTGTAAACTGACTATCATCTTCTTTAACTCCGCTGAGTATTTCCAAACAGGTTTTACGATAGCCATAGCAAAACCCAAACATATTAAAACCTGCTGTTGTTATAATAATGGCTAATGGGTTTTCACGCATTCCCTGACTACTACACATTACGTCCCACAATCGGCTGTCAGGCTGCTCATGTGCTTCGTCTAAGATAAAGCAATTACTGTTATACCCATCGTTCCCTGAAGCATCAGAAGAAAGCACCTGTAAGAACGATTTAGTATAGTCGAATTTGATCTTATCCCTATACCTTTTAAAGTACTTTCCTTTTTTATCTATACTCTATAAAAAGTTAGATGCCATATCAAAACAAATCTTAGCCTGTTTGGAACTGTTGGCTACCATTTCTACTTCACTACCATTTTCACCGTCTGCAACTAACATATATAAGGCAATTGCAGCTGCTAAAGCTGTCTTACCCTGCTTACGGGCTAACTCAATGTAGACGTAATTGGTAACTCTCTTATCAGTTCCTTTGTGGTAAAAGCCAAAGATACTATAAATAATCCATTCCTGATAAGGTAATAACTTAAACGGTTTACCGTTGTGCTTTCCTGTAAAGTGTCTTAGTCTTGATATGAAATTAACCACTTTAGAAACTTTGTCAACTCTGAAATCATATTTGTCGAAAAAGTCCAAATACCTTCTACAAGCCTGTCTAACATAGTTGCAAGCCACTATTTCACCATTAACCACTTTATTTGCATAGTCTTTGTATTTATCGTCCATAATTTAATTAAGGGTTGTAGTTATCAACCAATTAACTTAATCATTCTCCATTAGTTAAGGCTTCTATATAAGAATCGGTATCATCTTCACCCATATCTTTAATCTTTGAAACTGCATAAGGACTCAATCCTAAATGCTGTATCTGCTTAATGATTGTGGCCTGTAAATCCTTCATAGTAGTTAGCAAAGGATTTTTCTTACCATTATCTGCATTATAGATTCCATTAATTCTTACTGATTCTCTACATTCATTATATAAGTCTAAGTTATCACCTAAAAGCATCAGGATAGCTTCCCATTCAGATGGGACTTCACCATATTTCTTTGTTAGGTATTCAATAACACTACCTACATACTGCTTAGTAGATTCAGTATAGTTATTTAAATTCATAATTGCTTCTTTAAATTAAACATATAGAAATGTATCTTTAATCTTTTGCTTTTCATCTATCAAATAAAATTCCATCCTCTTCTACTATATATTGAAAGTTTTGTGTACACAAAAAAAATTTTTTGGATTTACTTGTTTTTATAATAGAATATCATTATATTTACTAAAACAAATTACAAAACAAACAATTATTATTATGAGTGATTTAAGTAAAGCTAAAGTTGAAAATTTACATCTTAGACTAACAAGCAATCAGAAATAGAGATTAAAAGAAATATCAGAAGAAACTAACGTTAGTGTTTCTTCGCTTATCAGATATGCAATAGACAATTTAATTGAAAAGTATAACGATGTAGAATTGGACTAAGTATAGAACGGAATAGATTAATATAAATAAGTCTTTAGATAATAATGAAGTGTCCGACCTTTTAAGACTTCATTATTAGTACCTTTATTCTAAATTAGTTCATTCTAAAGAAGATGAAGATATATTTAATGACACTTATTTAAAAATGACATATAGATATAATCCCGATTTAGATTTTATAGATTAGTTCATATACCATTTTAAACTGTATAAAGGCAATTTTAGAAGGTATGACTATATAAATAGATGTAAAGAAGTTAACATTGATAATTATTGGGGTTTGGTGTAATGAAAGCACAGGTGGCTCTAACCCATCAGGTAACGGTTTGAATCCGTTAGCCCTAACTAAAAACTACTTATTATGAAGGAACAAACATTATTATATTTAATGAATCAGGTACTTAATACCGCTAACTATGTGTATTAGTACGCTAAAGCAAATAATTTAGAAGATTGTCAGGAATACTTAACTTATCAGGATAATTTAAACCTATTAAGTGTCCTATATAGTGAAGATGCACAAAACAGGTACAAAAAGTAGTCGTAAAGTGCCAATAAAAAAATTTTTAGAAATTACTTGTATTCAAAGAAAAATAGTATTATATTTGTATATAAGAAATTTAGAAACAGTGTTTGTTGAATGTTTGCTATAATCAATTCATTTAGTTCAATTTTTAGATAGTTACTAATCAGGGGTTTGAAAATAACCCCTTTTTAAACACTTTCTGATTCCAAAAAATATGGATTGATAAGAACTGAACTTTATGAATTGATTAAGTGGCAATGTTAAAAAATGGGTACATATCCATACTACTTATTTATAGATTTTCACTGTATGGATATGTACCCAAAATTTAACATCGGTATCTAAAAGCATCATAGATTGAGATTTTTATATTAAGAGATAAGAGATTTACAAACTAACTAATTAAAGAACTAACATGATAATTTACAAACCAACTAATCAGAGATTTAAAAATAGATTACAGGCTAAAAAGTATTTCGGTGCAGGTCTTTATAAGAGATTAATGAAGTTTGAAAGAGATAGTTTCATACTAATTGATAATTCTACATTAGCTAATGATGGGAACACAATTTGTAAAAATACCGCGAAAGTTTCTGACCTTAGATAAAGGGACTAAGTTTTTAGATGTTTTGGTATATGCAATCATAGACTTTTATAAAGATGGAACTACTTATAAATCACGAATCGGAATGCGAACAATAGCATTTAAATATAACATTGCTTTAAGTAAAGTCGAAGATGCTATTAAGCGGTTGAAAGAAAACAAATTCATTGAATCCGTAAAGTTACCTGCTATTAAGGAATATGATTTTAATGAATATAGTTTTAATTATAAGAAAGAGTTTTTAATGCTTGACCCTGAATTACTAACATTACCGCTTAAACCGAAAGAAAGAGGAATATTAATCTACTTACAATTAATTGCCCTTCCAAATATGAATGATATAGTAGAAACTAAGATAGAAGATATTGCCAACAGGTTGAAGATAACGCGCCAAACTATGAGTAAGTATTTGAAATTCTTTATAGCAAATAATTACCTTAGTTTAAGTAAAACAGGATTATATAAATGTAAATACTTAAAATATGATTTATCAAGAATTACACAGTCTATTCCAAACAGGGGACAGGATTTCAAACAAAGAACTGAAAGCACTTATACAGTCACTCTATGATAAGTATAATATAAGAGCAACAGCAACAGCATCAGATATAAATAAATTCGGCTTCGTTACTAAGCCATGTAAGATTAATAATAACGGAACAAAAATAAACGGATTAATACTAACTGAATTATGAAAACAATTGATGCACATTTATGTAAATACATAGGAAAGAAATATAACAACCAACTTAAAAACAAATGGTACGGATTACAGGGAATAAACAACATTGGTTGTGTTACCTATCTTTATAAAAAGTATGGTTGTCCTGAGACATATCAGGAATTTTATAACAAATACGTTTCAGATGAATACGACAAAGATAACCCTTAGCTATGTGGTAGAAGTGAATAGTGGTTAGAAATTGTTGCAGGTAAATTAGCAAAGTTTGATGGGAACAAAGAAGACTTTGATATTTACTACAATTGGGTTGTTTAGAAGATTATTATAGATACATTAGATGGCTCAAAGAAAGAAACTGAATTGAAGAATAGATTTACTAAAGCAGGGTATAGATGTGAAGAACCTACTTACATTGAAGATAAAGACTTATCAATAGATTTCAAAGTTTATAAGAATGATAAACTATATTGCTTGGTACAAGTTAAACCACATACCTTCTTTTTAGGTAATAATAACGCTTCTTTAATTAATGATAGAAAGAAAGCATTATATAAAGAAATACAGGCTACTACTTAGTTTAAAGTACCACTTATCTACGTTATCTATAATAAAAGGTCGGGTAATTGGATTAAGAACGCTAAAGGCAATCTATCACACAAACTTACAAATCTTATAAACTTTGATGGAACAACTAAAAACGCTATTTAATTATGGGAACTATTATTTTAATCGCTAACATTATTGGAATTACTGCAAATATCATTCTTTATTCCAACATTATTAAAACTTATAGAAGATGCCGACAATTAACAAAGGAAAGAAAATAAGCAATTATCAGCGACATGGTAAGGCATTAAACATATATAGGACAGTCTACAACACCGCTCAGTGGCGCAAACTCCGTGCCGCCTATATAAGTGCCCATCCACTGTGCGAACGTTGCTTAGAACGCGGTGTAGTAAGACCTGCAAAAGAAGTACATCACGTTACACCAATTTCAACAGCTACATCAGATTTAGAAATGAAAGATTTAGGATTTAATCCAACTAACTTAATGGCACTTTGCGAAGAATGCCACCACGAATTACATAACAAATAAGGGTAGTCATTTCCGACTACCCTTTTTTTGTGTAAATCCATTAACTATTTCACGTTCTATAATCCATTCTTCAACTTCTCCAAAGTTATCTAAGAACTCTTTAAAACTATATTCGGTGTATTCCTGCTCTAAGCTAAACTTATTTGCTGTTGGCTTCATCATCATAGCACCGACTTTTCGTGTAAGTGGATTTAATGTAAATGTAGATGGTAACTGCATGATTAAGCGGTGTGTCTTATCGGTCTGAATCATTATTACTTCTCTATATCCATTCTTATAAGTTACATCTAAGAATCCTTTTCTTAATGTGTCACTATACCAAACAGCCTTTTCTACTACTTTGTGTAATAACTCACTCTTAGCTTCTAAGTCTAAGCTATCTAACTTTTCATCAATAGATATTTGTTTGATTTCATTATACTTACTTTCCAACTTATTCAGTTCTATTTCCTTCTTAGTAATCTTTTCATTCAGTTCTGCTATTTCAGATTCTAATGAATCAAACTTCTTTTCAAATACGCTAATCAGGCTTAGGTTTGTAAGATTCTGAATCTTATTTATAATATCTTCTTTTTCGGATTCCTTAGCCTTTACTTCATTCTTAAAAGTAACAAGTGCTGACTTTACTATATTAATATCATTCTGCAACAGGTTTTCTTTTTCAGTGGTCTTTATATTAAACTTATCCTGATAGAGTAATGTCCGTGCTGCAATCCATATAGCTTTAAATGCTGTCTCTGCTCTAAGTCCCTTATTGTTGCAGATTACCTCTTTAGCATCGTTCAATTTCTTTGAACACTTATAGTAATTATAATCCTTACAGTTAGTAAAGTATAGGCTTCTACCACAACTGCAATACAGGATGCCTTTTAAAGGGTTGAAATGGTTGTTAGATGTGCTAACCATCCATCTATTACTATTAAGTGCTTCATTGGCTGCTTCAAACAGTTCTACATTTATAACAGGCTTAATTATAAACGTTTCACCGCTATACTGTCTTTCACCTTTATAAATAGGATTATGAATTATTTCTGAAATGATACCCTGATAGCTTACAAACTTCTTACTTTTAAAGTAAGTCATTCCGTTATCTATCATATACTTTGCCAACCTGTGTAAGGTAAATCCATTTGCTATTTTAGTAAACATCATTTCCAAAACCTTTACTTGTTCTTCATCAGGAATAAGAATCGTTTTAGGCTCTTTATCGTTTGCAGACTTTTCATTATAATTAGGATTATCTATAGTCTTAAATCCAAATGGGATTTGACCACCGACATAAGCATAAGGATTCTTTACTAACTTTGTGTAACGTCCTGTTCTCATTCGTTCAGTAATCTTTCTTCTTTCATCAGCATTACCAACAGCCTTAAACACTAATTTCATCACTTCTAATCCATCCATGTTATCAGCTGCATTAATAGCTGTATTAGTATCAAGTATATACAAATCCAATCCGTTTACCCTAATACTATTCAGTTGGGAAATAACGTTCATAATATCATCCTGTCTACTAATACGGCTAAGTTCGCTTACTACAATTAAATCAGCTTCATCTTTTGAAACTGTCAACAGTTCAGCCAATCCACTTCTTTCAGATTTAGCACCTGATACCTTTTCACCGATAAAGCGTACCAATGAATAACCCATACTTTCACAGTACTTAGTAATAAGTACCTTTTGCCTTTGTAAGTCCTGCTTGTCAGTGCTTACCCTTACATAACCGATTACTTTCTTCATAATTGTCAATTTTTAAAATTCTGATGCAAAGGTACGTATATTTTTGGAAATTACCAAACTTTCTACAAAGAAACTTTTGTTTTTTCCAAAAAAATTTAGCCTTCAACTTTAAAAAACGATTTTCGTGTTTTTAAGGG
>Ga0326511_10002821_pt1 | contig 13995 bp, 15 predicted proteins | sample 0_2496_0518_D_FD_203701 | JGI IMG/M metagenome (GOLD analysis project Ga0326511, IMG submission 203701) | Bovine rumen microbial communities from UC Davis, California, United States - 0_2496_0518 | ecosystem: Host-associated > Mammals > Digestive system > Stomach > Rumen | place: USA... | reverse complement strand
CGAGGAGCTCCGCAAAGCGGCAGCCGCGGCCGAAGAACAGCGGCAGCAGATCGCCCAGGGCACTGCCCCGGTGCAGATCATCGAACAGACCGAACAGGAGGAAACCAGAATGACCTACGCCATCGACTCCCAGGAATATCGCAGCGCCTGGCTGGCCGCGATGCAGGGCAAGCAGGTGACCGCTGAGGAGCGCACCGCCCTGGCCAATGGCAACTACGCCATCCCCACCGAGACCGTCAACAAGATCTACGGCAAGCTGGAGCTCTATCCCATCGTCAACGCCGTGACCCTGATGCACATCCCGAGCTTCGTGGAGATCCCCGTGGAGGGCACCGTGAATGCCGCCGCCGTGGTGGCCATGGGCACCGCCGCGACCGACTCCGCCGATGCTCTGGCCCATGTGAGCCTGGGCGCCTACAAGCTCATCAAGACCGTGGAGATCACCGCCGACGTGGCCGCCATGGCTGTGCCTGCCTTCGAGGACTGGCTGGTTGACCGCATGGCCAACAAGATCTTCCGGCTGATCGCCGCGAAGATCGCTGCCGGCACCGGCACCAACGAGCCCGCCGGCCTGGCGACCATCACCGGCTCCGGCACCTACACCAAGGCCGCCATGACCTACACCGACCTGATGACCATCATCGCCGCGCTGCCCACCGAGTACAACCCGGGCGCCAGCTTCGTGATGAGCCGCGCCACCTTCTTCGGCAACGTGCTGAACATCCAGACCACCCAGAAGCAGCCCGTGGTGGTTGCCGATCCTCAGGCCCCGGCCAAGTTCAACATCCTCGGCTATCCTGTCATCCTGGAGGATGGCGTGGGCACCGACGTGATCTTCGGCGACCTGAAGGAAGGCTATGTCTTCAACCTGGCCAAGGACGTGGCGGTTGACCGCGACGAGTCCGTCGGCTTCCGTGCCGGCAGCGTCGTCTTCCGCGGCATGGCCCTCGGCGATGGCAAGCCCACCGGCGTCGGCATCGTCCGCTTCACCAAGGCGGCTTCCTGATCGGCTGACCAACCACAGGGCGGGGGGATCTTCCTCCCGCCCTTTCCATTGAGGTGAGAGCATGCTTGACAAAGCAAAGATGGCGCTGCGGCTGACAACCAGCGCATACGACGACGAGCTGACCGACCTGATCCAGGCGGCCCTGCTTGATCTCGGGATTGCCGGGGTGCTGACCGAGGAGCCGGACGAGCTTGTCCAGCGCGCGGTACTCACCTATGTGCGGATGCACTTCGGCAAGCCGGATGATTACGACCGGCTGGCGGCCTCCTACGACGCTCAGAAAGGCGCCCTGCAGATCGCGACCGGTTACACGGACTGGGGGGATGCTGAGTGATCAGATCCTCCACCGTGACCCTGCTCGCAGGTGTTCCGGAGCCGCGGGGCGTGTTTCAGACGCCGGCAGAGACCGGGCGCGAGGTGTACTGCGACGTGCAGAGCGTCGGCATGCGCGAGGTCTATGAGGCGATGACCCACGGGCACCGACCGGAGTGGACGCTGGTGCTCAGTGACTACAGCGAGTACCAGGGCGAGCGGGTCTGCGCCTTTGAGGGCACCCGCTACCGCATCCTCCGCACCTATGTGCGGAGAGACTTCGCCATTGAGCTGACGCTGGAGAGAGAGGAGGGGCCGGCATGAGTGAACACATGACGACCTTCTCCGAGCTCCTGGAGGCGCTCAACGCCACCGGCATCCCCTTCACGGCCTTCGCATGGGCCACGCCTCCGGGCGACGTCTCGGACGCCTGGGGCGTGATCGCCATCGACGGCGGCCAGAGCCTGGCCGGGGACAACACCCACGCGGAGGAGGTGCTGGAGGGCACCATTGACCTGTTTACCCGGCGGCTGGCGGCGGACGATATGCAGGCCGTCGCTGGCTGCCTGAAGGGGCTGGACGTGTGCTACCGCCTGAACTCCGTGCAGTATGAGCAGGACACCAGGCTGATCCACTACGAGTGGGTATGGCAGAGCGCGGCCCCGGCGAGATTCGAATGAGGAGAGTGACACAATGGCTGCGGTGGGTATGAAGTACCTGACGTTCGCGCCGATCTCTGCGGAGACCGCCTACAGCGCGATCACCTACGGCACCGGTGTGGTCGCTGAGCACGCGATCAGCGGCAACATCACCTACAACTACGACGAGCAGAGCCTCTATGGCGACGACAAGCTCGCCGAGTACTACAAGGGCCTCACCGGCTACGACATCGAGCTCGGCCTGACCGAGCTGGACAATGCCCTGGTGGTGCTCCTGGGCATCGAGCGCGCCGCCACCAGCGACAGCGTCACGACCTACCACATGGTGGACGACAACCAGACCGCCGTGGGCGTGGGCTTTGTTCAGACGCTCATTGTGAACGGCGTCAAGTCCTACACGGGCTACTGGTTCCACAAGGTGAGCTTCACCATCAACAGCGAGACCGCCCAGACCAAGGGCGAGACTGTTGAGTGGCAGACGCCCACCCTGAACGGCAAGGGCTGGGGCGTGGAGCTGGACGCCACCAACGGCGTGCAGTACCGTGAGCGGCAGGTCTTCACGACCGAGGCCGCGGCGCTGGCCTGGCTGAAGGGCAAGGCGGGCGTGACGCCCTGATAATCGCACCGGGGAGGGTGGCAACGCCCTCCCCGACTTTTGCACAAGGGGGAGAAACTTGTGAGCGAAGTGAACATGGAAAAGCAGCGCCCGGAGATTGAGATCGGCGGCGAGAAGCGCCGGCTGGAGATGACCATGGGCGCGCTGGCGGACTTGGAGGAGGGCGGCTACAGCGACGTGCGCGGCCTCCTGGACGACGTCACGGCTGGCGGGAAGACGGCCCCGCTGCTCTATCTGGCCTGGGTGCTCCTGCGGGAAGGCGCGGAGCCCGGGCAGAAGGACATCAGCATCGACGACCTGCGGCGGCTCCCGCCGAGGATGCGCATCCCGCTGGTGGTGGCCTGCGTGGCTGCCATGCGGGAGGGCTTCCAGATGGAGAGCGGGAACGAAGGCACCCGTGATCCGGTGCTGGAGGAGATCGAAAAAAAAGACGAGCCGGACGCCTGACCTACCGGAAGGCGGTGGCGTATGGGCTGATCGCCGGCTTGCAGTTCAACCAGATCCAACGGATGCGCCCCGGGATGGTGCTGGATCTGTATGTCTACCGGCAGCGGTATGATGACGAACAGCACCAGCTGCGGCGCGGGAATGACATTTTGACCAACTGACAACCCTGAGGAGGTGAGCGCGTGGCCAAGGGCTTCGCTGTAGGCCTGGATGAAGAGGTCGCGCGCCTGGAGGCTGTGGGCGACGCGGCCCGGGCGGTGGTCACCGCTGCGCTGTACGACGGCGCTGGTGTGATCGCCGCAGCGGTGGCGGCTTCGGCCCAGAACCTCCCGACGGACACAAACCCCGGGCACCCGTTCAACGCACCACTGGCAGCCATTACGCCGGAGGATGCCGCCGATCTTGCCGCCGGCGTGGGCATTGCCCGCTTTGACGACACCGACGACGGCAGAAGCACCTCCGTCAGCATTGAAGGCTACACCCGGCGGACGGAAAAGGGGTTCCCCAACGGCGTGCCGCTCCCGATGATCGCCAGATCGCTGGAGAGCGGCAGCAGTGTCCGCCAGAAGAACCCATTCATCCGGCGCGCTGTTAACAGCGCAAAAGCCGCCTGCGAGGCCGCCATGGTCGCCGCGGGTGAGCGAATCATTCAGCAGGTCGCCGGGGAGGAGTGAACGGCGTGGCAACCATCAAAACACAACTCGAGGCTTCCGGCGTATCGAAGTTTCAGCAGCAGATGCGGCAGGCGTCCGGGGCCGTCAAGGCCATGGGCGCGGAGCTGAAGGTCGCGGAGGCCGCTTATCAGCAGACCGGCGACCAGGCCGCCTTCCTGGCGGAGAAGTCCAGCATTCTGAAGCAGCAGCTGGAGGAGCAGAAGAAGGCTGTCAGCGCGGCCGAGAAGGCGCTGGAGCAGGTCAAGAAGCAATACGGCGAGAACAGCACACAGGCCAACGCCTGGCGCACGAAGCTGGCGCAAGCCCGGGCGACGCTGATCCAGACGGAGACGGCGATCAAGAACACGGACTCGGCGATGGACGCCCTTGGCAAGACCGACGTGTCCGGGGTGGCCGATGACCTGGCGCAGGTGGACAAGAAAGCCCAGGGCGCCAAGGAGTCCGCGGACGACCTGGGGACGTCCGTGGGTGGCATTGCTGACAAGCTGGACGTGCAGGCGATCACCGGGGCCATCGACAAGATCACCAGCGGCTTCGACCGGGTGATCCAGAAGGCCGCGCAGATGGGCAAGGCTATCTGGGACGCCTCCACCGACGCGGCGGACTGGGCAGATAACACCCGGGACGCGGCGACGGCGGCCCACATGAGCACAACCGAGTATCAGCAGCTGGGCTATGCCGCGCAGTTCTTTGGCACCTCCGTGGAGGACCTGACCAAATCGCAGGGCCGGATGAGCAAGGCCATGGCGTCCGCCGACGACGAGGTGATCCAGGTCGGCGACAACATGGTGAACACCATGGCGTGGGTCGAGGACGGCATGGGCGGATACATCCGCAAGAAGCGCAGCTGGTCCGACGTCCTTCTGGATACCCTGGATGCCCTGGGCGGGATTGAGGACGCCAGCGAACGGGATGCCATTGCAATGGAGCTCTTCGGCAAGTCCTATGCTGACCTCAACGGCATTATCGCAGGCGGCACGGACGAGTTCCGCAAGCGGATGCACGAGGCGCCGGTGGTGTCCGAGGATACGGTGAACAACCTGGCGGACACGGCCGACAAGGTCAAGGACATGAACAGCCGGCTGGAGACGCTGAAGCTGGAGCTGCTCAACGCACTCTCCCCGTCCATCAGTACGATCGCCGAGGCTGTGAGCTCCCTGGCCAAAAGCCTGACCGAGTTCGTCCAGAGCGAAGAAGGGCAGAAACTGTTGGCCCAGCTGGGCGAGAGCATTGAAAGCATTGTCACGAACCTGACCACCACCGACTTTACGGGCGTTGTCGAAGCGGCCAAGAACGTGCTGACGGACCTGAACGGCGCCTTTGACTGGCTCAGCAAGAACAGCGGCGGCGTGGTGACGGCCATCGCCCTGATCGCCGGCGCGGTTGGTGCGCTGAAGGTCGCCTCCACCGGCCTGACTCTTGCGCAGGGGCTCAACTCCCTGCGGGATCTGGTGGCCCGGAAGGGCTTGCCCACGGGCGGAAACGGCGGGACACCCACCACGACGCCCACGACGCCAACGACACCCACGACGGCTCCCGCCATCGGTCCCGCGACCGGTGCGCCCGGACTCACCTGGGGCACCTTCGCAATGGACGCCCTGAAGTTCGTCGGGATGGACGCCGCGGTGATCGCTGTCGCGTCTGCGCCTGCCATGATGGCGCATAATTGGAACCTTGCGAACACCGCTTCGCGGATCGACGCAGTGATTCAGCAGGCAAACACCGACGCGGTGAAGCTCGGCGAGGAGGCCTCGGACTTCTCCGAGGTAATCGGGATCGCCACCAGCGCCCTGGGCATCGACCCGAATGACAAGGACTGGCTCGGCCAGATCAAGCTCGGCGACCCTGCCAAGGTGGACAAGGGCCTGAAGGCCCTGCAGCCTTACGCGGAGTTCCTGTCTACCATTCTGGACGCCGGCCACATGGAGGAGCTGCAGAAGTACTGGAACGGCACCAGCGAGCTGGACCCCTTCCAGGTGACGCAGCTGCTCGAGGACGTGATGACCACCACCAGCACCGAGATGACCAACGCGGCCAACGCCGTCGACGCTTCCGCCCCCGCGGTGGGCGGTGCGGCGTCCGCTCTGGTGGACTCGGCCATCAGTATGCTCAACGGAGCGACGGCAGCCCTGAGCAGCGGCGCCGGCAGCTTCGGCAACGGCGGCGGATCGCTGTCCGCCATCAGCAACCTGTACATCGGCAACTACAACCAAAACGGCGGCGGCGACGTCAACGCCCTGGCCGGCGCGATGGCGCAGGCTCAAGCGCAGCTGCGCAGGGGCTTTGGCGCGCGCAAGTAACACAAGGAGGTGAACCCCTTGGCAGAACCCTGGTTTCTCTGGAACGGGCGCGACTCGCGCGAGATGGGCGTGATCGTCACGGGCATCCCTCCTGTGGTGTACCCCGCCGAGCGCGTGGAGGAGGCCAAGATACCCGGCCGCCCCGGCTCCATCCTCCTGCCGGACGGCGAGGGCGTATTCGACGGCTACTACAAGGCCGTGACCATCGCTAACCGGCGCGTGATGGATCACCGGGAGATCGCCGCGTGGCTTCGTGGCAGCGGCAAGCTGGTGCTCTCCTCCGAGCCGAACTTCTGCTACGACGCCAGGGTGATCAAAGAGGCCCAGGCCACCCGGATCTTCAAGAACGTCTATGAGGGCAGCGTGGCCTTCTTCGTCCAGCCCCTGAAAGAAGAGTACCCGCCGGAGCCGGTGACGGCGATCACCGCCAGCGGGGACGGGAGCACCGCGATCCTGGGGCGCGGGGACGTGCCGGCGCGGCCGAAGTATCGCGTGGAGGGCACGGGGACGATTGTGCTCACCGTGGGCGACGGCTCCGAGACGGGCACTGGCTCCGTGCTCAGCGTGGCGCTGGAGGAGGGCATGGACGGCTTCGTGGTGGACACGGACGCGGCCATGGTCACCAGCCTGGACGGCTCGGAGAACCTGTGCAGCCTGTGCGAACTGTTCTACAACGGCTTCCGGGGGATGTGGCTGCCGTCGGGCGAGAGCACGACGATCAGCTGGACCGGGGCCGTCACCTCGGTGAGCGTTGACCCGCGCTGGAGGTGGCTGTAATGAGCCAGACCGTGCAGAAGGCCATCGCCGTGGAAGACGTGGACGTGGTCAGCACCTGGAAGAAGAACAGCAGCGGCCAGGTCTACGACATCACCAAGGGCACGACCTACCGCTCCGTGACGGTGCCGCTGCCGGACGATGCGACCATCACCGGGGCGAGCCTGACCGTCACCACCAACGACGCGGTGGGCGGCGCGGAGATCCTCCGGGTCAACGGCCACGACCTGGAGTATTACGCCACCACGGTGGTGGACCTGACCGGGGAGATCGTCGGCGGCACGAACACCCTGACCTTCGAGTACAAGAGCTGGGGCAACGCCTCCGCCAGCAACCCGCGGGCCGTGGCCCACATGAGCCAGATGGTGCTCACCGTGACCTACGAGCAGCCGGACCCGGAGCCCCCGGTGGACCCGGACCCGCCTGCCGGCACGAAGGAGTCCGAGGGCCTGATCACCCTCCACGACGGCGGGGAGCGCAGCTTCGGCGCCAGCCTCGGCATGGCCGTGCTGACCCCCACCAAGTGCACCATCTCCGAGACCGCCGGCGGGGACTACTCCCTGAGCCTGGAGCACCCGCTCACCCCGGACAACCGCTGGCAGCTGATCCAGCCCTGGATGCTGGTGCGCGCCCCGGTGCCAATGAGCGACACCCCGGCCATCGACTCCTCCGGCGGCATCGTGCTGGGCTACGAGATCTGGGTGGTGAAGGTGGCCAGCGCCGGGCTGTACGACTCCAACGTCTACGTCCGCTACCCGGCCTGGGAGCCTGGCAAGACCTACGCCGTGGGCGCCTATGTGCGCTACAGCGGCCGCAACTGGCGCTGCAAGGTGCCGAACGACTACACCACCTGGGTGCAGGGCTGCTGGCAGAACCTCGGCTCCGGCGACCCCCAGAGCAAGCTCAGCCTCTCGCAGGGCACGCGGCTGTATGTGAGCATCGCGGGCTCCGAGTGGCTGACCGTGAAGCTGTCCACCGGCGAGACGGGCTACTGCAAGCGCGCCGAGTGCGAATACGTCCGGGAGGCCACGCAGGAGGACATCGACGCCCTGAAGACCTCGGCGAGAAACATCCGCGCGCAGGTCTTCCGGCTGACCGAGGTCACAGTGACGCCCTCTGGGCTCACCGCCTCCGGGCAGCACGTCAGCTACGACTACAGCGCGCAGGTGATGGCCGGGCTCACCGTGACCGGCTCCGACCTGCCCAACGCCGTGCTGGACCTGCGGGCGAACATCCTGGGCGCCACGGACAAGCCGGCAATCTACACCCAGGACACGTCCGTGCCCATCAATACCAGCTGGTCCGCCGGGTCCTCCCCCGTGGAGGCGATCCTGAGCCCGGACACCGGCCTGGTCACCCAGGCCAAGGCCCGGCTCATCCGCGACAACTGGGACTTCTTCCTGCTGCAGAACAACGGCGACGACCGGGGCTTCCGCATCGTCTACGGCATCAACATGACCGGCGTGACCTGGAAGCGGGATTTCTCTACTGTGGTCACCCGGGTGATCCCCGTGGGCGCCAACAGCGACGGCAGCGTGCTCTACCTGGACACCTCCGGCGGCGGGAACATCTGGGTGGAGAGCCCCCTGGCGGGCAACTATCCCATGGTTGCATGGAAGTACCTGTCCACCGGCGTGAAGGTGGGCGAGGATGACCCGGACGGCAATCCCTACACCGAGGAGACCGCCCGGGCCGAGATGCTCCGGCAGGCGGAGGCGTGCTTCTCCGACAGCCACGAGGACGAGCCCCAGGTGGAGCTGGAGGTCACCTTCGTGCAGCTGGGGAAGTCCTCGGCCTATGCGCAGTACAAGGCCCTGGAGCGGGTCAGCCTGTACGACTGGGTGCGGGTGGATCACCCGGATCTGGGGCTCACCACCCGGGCGCAGGTGAAGTCCTACGAATGGGACGCGCTGCGGATGCGCTTCAACCGGGTCACCCTGGGGGACGTCTTCCGCATCGACACCGGCGCCCTGGCCGGCTGGCAGATCGCCGACGGATCCATCACACCAAGAAAGCTCAGCGACGCGGCAAGAGCCGGTCTGAGCACTTAAGGAGGAGGTTAACATGGCAGAGTTCCTCACCGAGTTCATCACCGACCTGGCCAGTCCGCCCCAGCTGCGGACCGCGCCGCACCAGTTCGCCATGGGCGACAACAACGCCTACACCTTCACGGCGCTGGTGGCCAACACCGCCGAGCCCGAGGCCGCCCTGCTGGCGGGCACCGTCAGCGGCACGGCCCTGCGCCCCGACGGCACCACCGTCGCCCTGGATGGCGTGAAGGGCGACGCCGTGCGGCAGGTCACCCTCAGCGGCCAGACCCTGAACGCCACCCCCTGCTCCGTGACGCTTCCTCAGGCCTGCTTCGCCTATCCCGGCCGGGTGCTGATCTCCATCAAGCTGACCGACGGCACCACCGCCACCACGGTGCTGGCCCTCTCCGGGACGGTGATCCGGACGGAGACGGACGCGGCGGTGGACCCGGGGGAGCTGATCCCGGACCTGGCCACCCTGCAGGCGGCGGCCGCCCAGGCCCTGGAGGCCGCGGAGGCTGCCACCGCGGCGGCGGATCATGCCGTCCAGTATGATGCAGCCCAGACCCTGACAGACGCGCAGAAAACCACGGCGCGGGGAAACATCGCGGCGGCGGATGAGGCGTTCGTTGGGACGGAACTGCTTCCATGGGACGGAAACGGACACATCGCCAACGCTGTGACTGTGGGCAGCGTGGTGACCCTGACCGTGACGGCAGACAACGCCTACCGGTACATGATCGCAACCTGTACGCCGGGGGAGCGGTTTACCATCAACGGCAATATCGGCTCGGCCTATGTGCTGTACTCGTTCCTTGATGCGGACAATAAACTGCTTGCCTGTGACGGCGCGGGGTCTGACCGCTGGTATTATGTGGTGACGGCTCCGGCCGGAGCGGCAAAGCTGCTGGTGCAATGCTCCAACACGAAATATGGATCGTTCGGCGCTGTCTACAAGGGCGTGTATCTGCCGGAAACGGTCACCAAGGTGGCCTCTGCTGGCGGGAGCAGAACACCCGCCATTGTGTGGCTAAATGGAGGCGTTGACAGTACCGGATTTATCGTCCATGACAAAAACAAACGATCCAACGGCCTGAACATCAACCCCGGCGAACGGCTCATTGTTGATAACACCAGAAAAGATATCGCTATCGCGGTATACGCATCCAAAGACGGCTTGTTCCAACCCGTCGGATCTGCGGGGTACACATACGGCGGAGGAGCGTTTGTCCTCACAGACTGGACATTTACATATTACATTCGCCTCGGAACGTATGGCGGAGGAGTGAGGCCCGATCCTGCTGCTGGTGGCTACATCCACGCACGAATTGAGCCTGCGGATGTGCCGTACAATTCCGGCTATTTCAAATGGTGCAGCTATCCGCAAATCGGACTGCATCGCACCTACGCCAACATAAAGCCGCTCCTGACCTTTGAGCGGAAAACCATCACCGCCTCCGGGATCGAGGACTCCGCCACGGACTGCCTGGTAAGCCTGCCCAACTGCGGATGGGTGGAGGTCAAGCAGGACGGGCAGAGCGTTCAGTTTAAAATCGCCAAAGTCACGGACGGCGTGGTCAGCTTCCCCGTGGCTGACTGGTGCTACTACACCCACCGTTACTGGGGGGACGGCGAATCCTCCTACTACGCGCTGGTGACGGCCTCCCCCGGCGCGACGGCGGGAATGGACATCGTGAAGCTGGCGCGGCTGTATCTGGGCGTGTACACCTTCGTGGACGAGGGCGCGACCTACGAACACGGCTACAGCCTGACGGGCAAGCATCTGGCCTTCATTGGCGACAGCATCACGCAGGGACGTTTCGACAAGGACGGGGACGCTTCCCACGGCCTTGAAACCACCACCTCCAAATCGTTCTGTGAACTGGTGGCGGAGATTTCCGGGGACGATGACGTGGGCAATTTCGGCATCGGCGGGGCGCTGGTGGCGAACACGGCGGGAGACCCATGGAAGAGCTTGCTGACTAACTGCGGCAAGGTCTCCGGCTATGATACGGTGTTCATCTGCGGCGGTACCAACGACTACGGCAACAACGTGACGGCGGAGGCGTTCCGGGCGGCCTACACCACCGTGGTGGAGACGCTGATGGCCAACAACACGGAGGTCGTCTGCTGTACGCCTGTCTACCGCACGTCCAAGCAGGGCGCGAACAGTCAGAGCCTGTGGCTGGTGGATTATGCCGCCATTATCCGGGAGATTGCGGAAGCAAAGGGCATCAAGTGCATTGACCTGCTTGCGCTGACCAGCGATGGATGCTTCACCCGGTTCTGCCCGGACGGTCTGCACCCCAACGAGATGGGGCACAAGGTCATGGCGGACTGGATCGTGCGCGAGTATGACCGGATGGGACTGCTGTGAGAGGGGGCGGCGGCATGGCGGTGCTGGCTGTTGTCCTGATCCTGTCCCTGTCCGCCGCCCTCATCTACGCGGGGGCGGTGGAGATCAACCGCAGGGCGGAGCGCTGGGAGCGGTACGAAAAGTGGATGCACCCGCCCGACGACAACGGCGACGGCGTGACCCTGCTGGAGGTGGACGAAAATGCAGACAATTGAGCAGGTCCAGTTCGTCCTGTACGGCCTGAAGGCGACCGGAACGCCGGCGCCGGAGATCATCCGGCAGCTGGCCCCGCTCTGCCTGGACTGGCCCTACGTGTTCGGGTCCTGGGGGGAGGAATGCACCCCGGCCAACCGCAAGCGCCGGGTCCGGGATGACCACCCCACGATCCTCTCGAGCTGTCTCGCCCTGAAGGGCGGCAGCTGCTCCTCCTGTAAGTGGGGCGGCGGCGTGCGGATGTTCGACTGCCGGGGCTTTACCCGCTGGCTCCTGCAGCAGGCCGGCCTCGACATCGCCGGCGCCGGAGCAACCAGCCAGTGGGACACCTCGGCGAACTGGGCCCAGCGCGGCGAGATCAGCCAGATGCCGGACGTGGTCTGCGTGCTCTTCCGCCGCAAGGACGGCCGCATGGAGCACACCGGGATGCACCTGGGCTCCGGGCGGGTGATCCACTGCTCCCGCAACGTGGAGGAGGGCACCCTGAAGAGCGGCGGCTGGACGCACTACGCGATCCCCCGCGGGCTGTACAGCCCCGAGGAGATCCCCGTCAGCCCCATGCACCGCACCCTCCGCAAGGGCGCCCAGGGCGATGACGTGCGCACCCTGCAGACCTTCCTGGTGGCCTGGGGCTTCGAGCCCGGCACCCCGGACGGCGTCTTCGGCAAACAGACCGAGGCCGCCCTGAAGGCATTCCAGAAGGCGCAGGGGCTCACCGTGGACGGCGTCTGCGGCCCGGCCACCTGGACAGCCCTCACCCAGCCCGTGGAGACCTACACCATCCGCATCGAGGGCGCCACCTATCAGCAGTATCGGCGCATTCTGGACATCTGCCCGCTGGCAGAGGCCACAAAGGAGGTGACGGACCATGATTGAGCCGTGGATCCCGGCCATCTCCGCCCTGGGCACCGGGCTGCTGTCGCTGTTCGGCGTGTACCTCGCCAACCGGAAGAGCGCCCACCTGGTGATCTACCGCCTCGAGCAGCTGGAGCACAAGGTGGACAAGCACAACGGCCTGGTGGAGCGCATGACCGCCGTGGAGGTCAAGATCAAGGACATGGAGGACGACCTGGACAATATCAAGAAGAAGGTGATCGCATGACGCGAGACTGGGGCAAGTGGTTCGTGGCTGCCGGCATCCGGGCGATTAAGACCATCGCGCAGACGGCCGTGGCGACCATCGGGACGAGTGCTGTGATCAGCGAGGTCAACTGGCTGATGGTGGGCAGCGCGTCGCTGCTGGCGGGCATCCTGAGCCTGCTGACCAGCGTGGCGGGCCTGCCGGAAGTGCCGGACGAGCCGATCGGGTGATAGCGACCGACGCGGGGGCGAGAGCCCCCGTTTTTTTTCGTGCTTGTATATTGCGTTTGTACATTGCGCGGAGGTGATCGCCGCCCCGGGCTTGTACATTGTTTTGTACATTGTAGAAAACAATAGCGCCCAATTCAGGGCAATTTTCCGGGGAAACGCACCGCACCATGGCAAAAGAAGAACCCGCGCAGATCCAATGTCTGTGCGGGTTTAGCGGAGAAGCCGGGATTTGAACCCGGGCTCGGTTATTCACCGACTACTCCCTTAGCAGGGGTGTGTATAGGCGCGTGGTTGTGCGATTTCCCGGTGATTTGTGCATTGTTTGTATATTGCGGGTCAGGCCCCGCCGTCAATGGCCGTGAGGATGTGGTCTTCGTCCGGGTGCGCGTAGCGGTCGAGCATCCGGGTGGAGCTCCACCGCATGACCCGCTGAACGGTCTGCGGGGCGATCTGGCGATCAACGGCCAGGGCGGTGGCGGTGGTGTGCCGGCAGCAGTACGGCTCCAGCCTGCGCGTGCCGGCGGCCTCCAGTGCGGCATAGTAGTGGGAATAGAAGATCATCTCGGAATGGTACAGGACATAGCCGGACGGCGTCAGGTGCTCCATGGCCGTCTCCAGCACCGGCACCAGCTGCAGGGGGATGAAGACCGGGCTCTCCTTCCTGACCTTTGTCTTCTTCCCCGCGCCGGTGATCTTCCGGGCCTCCAGGTCGATCATCTCGGGGCGGAGGTCCATCAGCTCGCCGGGCATCATGCCGGTGTAGATCATGATCAGCGGGAGCGCGGCGTCCAGATTGCCGGCCTCCCAGATCCTCCACAGGTCGGCTTGCTCTTCCGCGGTGAAGGGCTGCCGCTCTTTTTCTTCGCGCTCCGGCAGCTTGATGAACTCCGGCAGATCTTTCGAGGCGAAGCCGTCAGCGGCGGCCAGGCGGAACAGGTGCGCCAGCAGCTGCTTACAGTCGCGCGCGGGATAATAGGTCTCGGCGGCCTGGCTGACTGTCTGGCGCAGATCGTCCACCGTGATGGTGTTCATCTTTCTGGCGGCCAAGGGCTTCAATCTCCCCCACGCGATCCTGTAGGCCGTGCGCTTCGACTTGCTCAGCTGCGGCAGGTCATCCCGGGCGTAGATCGTCCAGTAGTGCTCCAGTGCCGGCACGGTCTTCACCACGATGCCCTTTAGCAGCTCCGGCGCGTAGGCCATGGCCTCCGACTTCGTGGCAAAACCGCCCTTTGAACGGTACAACTGCCGGGGCTTGCCGCCGTCAGGGCTGACGGCCCAGCCGACCGTGACGCGCGCC
>Ga0326511_10002819_pt1 | contig 13996 bp, 10 predicted proteins | sample 0_2496_0518_D_FD_203701 | JGI IMG/M metagenome (GOLD analysis project Ga0326511, IMG submission 203701) | Bovine rumen microbial communities from UC Davis, California, United States - 0_2496_0518 | ecosystem: Host-associated > Mammals > Digestive system > Stomach > Rumen | place: USA... | reverse complement strand
TCGCTGATGCTGTCACTGGCTATAATGGGCCTGTTCCCGTTCAGCGCAAACCAGTTCTGTGCGTCCTCGCTCACCGCGAAGCGCAACTGCTCCATCAGGTTTTGGTCGCCGCTACCCTCGAAGTAGGCGAAGAGAAAACCAGCCCCACCCCCTTGCTCCTCCCTTATATGGAGGGGAGTTGTTACTTGGGCTGATAGTCCCAAACACAAAGCTATTGCCAATAGGGAGAGATTAATTCGTTTCATATACAATTACTTATTCAAGTTTCGGATGTGAACAACTTGTTGTCAGTCAAGTATTTTATTTCTATCAAGAATTAGAGAATTGGAGAATTTTTCTCAATATGCAATACGCTGTCTTATGAATTGATGAGAATGAATAGAATGTCTTTTGCTTTGCAAAAGCTAGAAAATTCTCTAATTCTCTAATTCTTGATCAATAAAAAACACATCCGAAAGTTCAGTTACTTATTTTTCTACAAATGTGTTGAAGGAATGGGCGGCGAGATTTGCATTTAGATATTTCTTGCCGAGAGGGATGCTGATGGCACGAGCCTCGTTGTTGGTATTGCCGCAGATGACGACACGACGACCATCGGGACGTTGGAAGACGATGGCCTGCAGGCCGTCCTTCATGGGATAGAAGGCAAGCAGTGTGCTGCCGGGCTCTACGAAGTGGGAGAAATGCTTGTAGGCGTAGTACTCGGGGGTGTAGCTGTAAGTGCGGTTGGCAGAGCGCACCTGCACGAGGGCGTTCTGCTTCCAGCCCCACGCGCTGCGGCCTTGGTCGCAGAGGATGAAGTTCCAATTGTAGTACTCGTCGCAGCCACGACCGATGTACTCGTGCAGCAGGTAGAAGGTGTGCTCGCCGGCGCGCCAGTCCATCCGTCCGTTGCCGCACTCGCTCTCGCTGCTGATCATGTGCTGGTCGGGGTAGCGCTGGTGCAGGGAATCGATGATGAGGCGGCCCTCCCACTGGAGTCCGATACCCTTCACATCGTTCTTCAGCCCGTCAATGAACTGTGTCACGTAATCCAGTCGGTTGGTGTTGAGTGTACCGATGCATACCTCCACCTCGGGATGCTTCTGCCGGAGCGTAGGGATGAGATAGTCGCGATTGAAGCGCAGCGTGCCCTCTGCCGTCCACGCGCAACCCGGATAGGCGGTGTAGGAGTACGCCTCGTTCTGGTACATCACCATATCAATGGGTATGTTCTCCTCGGCATAGAGGTCGATGAACTTGCAGAACATGTTCGCGTAGGCCTGCAGGTAACGCGGGTCTTGGATGAAATAGCTCTGCGAGGCCAGCTCCTTGGGGAAGAGGCGTCCGCGCTGACCGTCGGTGAATTGCATTTCCGTGGGGTCTGGCACGCCGCCATCGTCGAACAGAAGATAATCCTTCTCCTTCTGCTGCGTGTTCGACTCGGAACTGCACACAGGGTAGTCCTGGTTAATCTTCATCCATGCTGGCGGGCTCCACGGCGACACCCAGAAGGTCATCGCGGGCTGCCACCGCTGCGCCATCTTGATGAGCTGGATGACGTTCTCCTTGTCGTGCTCGATGTTGAAATACCTCAGCGCGAAGTCGCCCGCCACCGTGTCGCACGAGTACCACGCACGGCTGTAGTCGTTGGCATTCATTGACAGCCTGCCGCGCGTGAACCGCAGGTCGCCGTCGGGCGCGAAGATGTCGTGCATAATCCGCTCCTGCTCCTCCGGCTTCAGCAGTCGGATGGCATCGAGGTCAAGCTCGTTGAAGCAGGTGCCGAAAGCCCTAAAGGGCTTCAAGTTGAGAGTTGAAAGTTGAGTGTTGAGAGTGGGCTGCGCTTTGGCTTTTGAAGTGATCGAGGTTTTGCCCTTTGTCTGCCACGGCTGCTGCTCCGTTGTGGTGTATTGTGTGAATGTTTGTGCCGAGATGCTGCCGGCGGCAACGGTCAAGGTCAAGATGGCGATGAGTTTATTCATTGTGAAAAGATGAGTTATTCGCCCTTCGTCGAGGGCCATTGTTTCATAAGGCGTTTATATTCCTGCTTGGCGATGTAAGTGACGGCTCCGTGCTTCTGTTCGCTGAAGTTCGTGCGCTTCATGGGTGAACCTTGTGCATCGAAATAGCCAATGGGATGATACGTGAAGAAATCGCGGGTCTCCACGAAGCCGAAGTTCATGGGTCGGATGCTGTAGTTATCGAACATGACGACGTACGTGTCGCTTCCGAGGCGCTTCCAGCAGTTGGGCGCTTCATGACCGCGTCGTTCGCCGTCCTGGTAAGTATCGTCGAAGCGGTAGGGGCCTGTGAGCTTGTGTGACGTGGCGTGCTTGGGGGTGGCGCCGTGCTCGTGGCTCACATAGAACAGATGATAGGTCTCGCCCACCTTGATGATATCCGAGTCGATGATGTTGTATGCCTGATTAGGGGCTTCGGCCAGGAGTCGCGGCTGCGAGGTCAAGGCGGTGTAGTCTGCGTTCACGTAGGCATAGTAGATTTTGTTCATGCCCTTGCCCTCGCGGGTGGTGAAGTGAATCATGAGCTGAGCGGTCTCCTCGTCGAAGACGGTCTCGGGTGCCCATACGCATCCCACTTCCGACCATTTCATATCCTCTTGGTCGGGCAACACAGAGAAATCGAGGTTGGTGCGCGTCCAGTGAATGAGGTCGAAGCTCTTCATCAGCACCAGTCCACGGTTGTTGCCCCAGCCGTACTTGGCACCGTCCCTTTCCCATTCTGTGGTGCGGAAGCCGTCACGCATGCCAAACACATCCAAGTCGGTCATCGAGAGGTAGAACGCTCCGTCCGGTCCCCGGAAGATATGCGGGTCGCGGATGCCATGCTGCTGGGCGATGGTGTCGCCGGCGATGACGGGGCGGTCATCGTTCAGGGCAGTCCATGTGTAGCCGTCCTCGCTGACAGCCATGTGAAGACCATGATCTTGATCCTTGTGATAGACCATGAGATAAGCTTTGAGTTCCTTTGCCTTCGGAGCCTCGGGGTTGCGCGCCTGCGCCGTCAGTGTAAGCACAAGCAGCAGGGAGAAGAGTTGCAGTTTCATCATATAAGTTTAATCATAAAGTGTGAATAAACCCGCCGTTGGGGATTTGACGGCCCAAAGGTAAACAATCTTTCCCAAACGGCGGGCATCACAAACAAACTAACTAAACTAATAAATGTTTTTATCCCAAATATCGTTCCAATCAAGGTCGCCTTTGACGCCAGCCTCTTCGATTTCCCCGTCGGTGTTGCCCTCATAGTCAAGACCTTCAACATTGGTTCCGCTAAGGGCAATCATATTTTGTGGCCCCACTGTCTCAATAGTGACCATCGGTTGGATATATGCTTTCTTTTCCATGTTGGTATATGTTTTTTACTTGATGACTACTTTCTTTCCATTGATAATATAGAGTCCGCGTCGAGGCTGTGCCACTTGACGCCCACTGAGGTCATAAACCCTATTATCGCTATGGTTATCGTTAAGGTTGATTATGCCAGTTGCCATGTCATCGAAATCCAAGTTGATGACATTGGCCTTGACGCTTGCGCCACCACCTGCGACGGTGAAGTAAGCGCGGAAAGGCTTCACGCCCACGGTGCTGTTTACTCTATAGAGGGCGCTCACACCATTCTTGATGCCGATGACATAGCTTTCTTGTGTGCTATAATCAATAGCAGCAATCCTCGAATATGTACCTGTCATGGTCAAATCGCCAACGGTTGTGTTGTCCAAGTCTTTCTTCAGGGTCACACCTGAAGCTGAGAAGCTGGTGACAGCCGACGTGGGTTTAACTATATAGGGCTTGCCAGCCACGATGGAAGAGGCATTGCCAAAGGTCAGCGTGCTACCGTCGAAAGCCGTAGGTTCCTTCACCGTCCAGCCCGAAGGAATGGCCATATTGAAAGGAAGCACGAATGTGTTCCAAACGTTGGCGGTCATCGACTTCAGTACGGAAACATTCATATTATCAACGTCGGTTTCGGCACTATAGCCTGTCACTTCGCTGAGAAGTTGGTTGCTGGATTGCCACTCTGGATAATCTGTTGCAGAAATTAGAGCCCAAGCATAGTTCGTCTTGTTGGCATCGGGTGCAGTCCAGCCGTTTACGCCTCTAGTACCAATACCATTAGAATAGAGATAACGGTCAACATCATTCAACGGACACTTGACAAAGAACAAACCAGATACACCGTGGAAAGATTCAAATGTCCAGGCAAATTCCTCAGTCGTGGCATCTGTCCATACATAGCATTTGCTGTACTCACCAGTCTTTAGGTATTTACCATCACTGAACTGTATATAAAAAGCATTTGCACCTGCAGACGTGAGTGTAAGGGCGACAGGTGTTTCTTTCAATCCCGCGTAGTTGCCGTCACCTCCGCGATAAATGAAACCACCTTTCTCAATATTGTACAGATAATACGTTCCGGCAGTCGGAGTGGTTGTATAACAATATGATGGAACGGTTGTAGTGGAGGCAAGATATTTGTAGTAGTTAGCCTCTGTAATCAACGCATATACGCCAGCATTGGCGACATCATCCTTATCACCCAGATTGCTTTCATTGATTATATAGTACGTGCCAGCCTCTTTCGTGCCGCCATTCTCGCTAACAGAAGAGGTTGTAGTGGCAGAAAGCTTATATGTCTTGGTTCCTACAGCGTTGAAAGTTCATGAAAGGACATTGGTGTCGGTGCCGTTTGGCCATAGCCACATACCCTTGTAATGCCCAATCTTCACATAGCAGTTTTCATTGCCAGAGAACTTGTAGGTGCCATCACCGTTGCTGGTCAATGTTACTGCTTGTGGATTTGTCTGCAAGGCATTGTTGTTCTCACTGATTCCAGCAGTCATCAGGAACTTGCCCTCGGTGACGTTGTAAATGTAGAATGTTCCCTCAGCAGGCTCCGAGTAGTAGCTTGACGGAATTACGTCGGCCTTGACTACGAATACTGAGATCAAGGCATTCAAAAGAAGATAGAATCTTTTCATTAGACTATTTTTTAAAGGTTGAATAAATGCTTGAAATATTTTGGTGGTCTCTTGTATGTCTTCAGTTCTACCCTCTGCCCAGAGTGGCTGACGATGCAGCCAGCTCTGAACAAAGTGGGAACTAACTAAACTAAAAATGAAGAAAAAAACTATTATTTGATGAGGATCTTGCGAGACTGTTGGATGTATAAGCCTTTTGGCAGTCCTCCATTTCGCAATTTGATGTATTCTATTTGCCGGCCGCTGAGGTCATAAATATATTTGCTATTAGACGATGTACCATTTACAATTACATTTTTCACCTCTTCTATCCCATCAGCATCTCCAAGATGTATAGAGAAGGTCTCGCTTATCTCTGTGCCATTGCTGCTTCCTACCGAGGCGACGGTGATTTGCCAGTCGCCCTGCGTGGTTGTCTGGCCGTTGAAAGCAACGAAACATTGGCGGGTGTCTTGATTCATGCTGATGCCTTCAGGGAGGGCTTCGGATGTGGTGCCGTCGGGAGCTGTTACGCTGACAACTTTTGCTCCGGCGCTGGTTCGTTCTGCTTATTTATCTGTGCGCCCACATGCTCTTCACTGTCGAGTGTCACTTTCTCAATGGTGTCATCAGGTCGATGGTTCAGCCGATAGACACCGACAGAGCGGGTGCCTCCGCCCCCGCCGGGCAGCGAGCCGTCGTGGGTGAAGAGGTACCACTGGTCAGAGCCTTCTGGAAACTCCACTATGCCAGGATGCGTGGTGTCGCTGTTGCCGGCGGTCTCGGCCAGTAGGCCCTGCATGATGTATTCGCCGTCGATGCGGTCGCTCACGGCGTATGCCAGCTTCTCAGGGAAGCCCGTAGCATAGGTGAAGTAGTATTTTCCACCGCGTTTGTGCACCCATGGTGCCTCGGTGAAGCCCCAGGTGAACTTGCCGCGTGAGCGATTGTCGGTCTTGCGCTCCTGCAGCGAGACGCGCTTGACCTCGCCGTCCAGCTCTATCATATTCTCCTTAAGCTTGGCATAGTAAGGGACAACGTTGCCCCAGAAGATCCAAGCCTGTTCGTCGTCATCGATAAAGACCATGGGGTCGATGCTTCGCCAAGAGTGGGTGGCCCATGGACACATCGAGTTGTCGATGAGGGCATGATCCAGAGGCTGGGTGTAGGGTCCCTCTGGTCGGTCTGCCTCAGCCACACCTATCCCTTGGCCGTTGGTCGAGAAGTAGAAGTAGTATTTGTATCTCACCGTACCGTCGACTTGCTTCACTGCCCGCCGCACGGGGTGGGCCGCATAGGCTTGGCGCGAGCGGTTCCAACTGACGTCGCGTGCTTGCAGAATGGATGGGTACTGACGCCAGTGCTTCAGGTCGGTAGTGGAGAAAAGGCTCCATTCGGGGATGTGGTATCCACTACGCCCCTCGGCCTTCACATCGTGACCGGTGAAGAGCCAGAGCGTGTCGCCCCACACCACCGGAGCCGGGTCGCAGGTGTACTCATGACGGAAGATGGGGTTGCCATCAGCGATGTGTTGCCGGCATCCCTCTGGCATCGCCTCCTGCCGCAAGCGTTCGATGGTGAGGCCGTCGGAGGGGAAGGCCTTCAGCAGTCGCTGTAACTCCTTCATCGTGATGGCCATCACGGTGCCGTGGCGAGGTGTGAACGAGCCTGTGGTTTCTGTGCGGGCCACGAGGTCGAAGTGCTCCAGATCCTTGGAACGGGCAAACTGGTATTCATAGTTGCGATAGCAGTCGTACATCAGGCACCAGCCTGCAGGCTTTCCCTCACCGTCGAAGCGGCGGAATACGCAGGGGCCCTCGGCTGCCATCGTGGTGGGCTGCAGCTTCTTTTCAGTCAACTCGCTCCACGGACCTTTCAGACTCTTCGACGTGATCTTCCAGATGCCGGAGAGGAACATGTGGTAGCAGGTGTCGGTCTCGATGATGTCGGCGTCGAGGATGTCGCGTCCGGCATCTACCATCAGCTCTGGATCTGAGAGCGAGGTGAATGAGCTGTTGGCGTAGGAACGGAAGATGGTCAGTTCCTGTCCTTCATACTGTAGAGAGTAGTAAATCATGTACTTCTTTGCCTCGCGATCCCAGATGGTCTGTGGTGCCCACACACGCTGGCAGCTCTCGCGCGTGAAGCGTTGGGGGAAAAGGGTGGGAAAGTCGATGGCCGTCATCTGCCAGTTGACCAGGTCGCTGGACTTCATCATGACGATGCCGTCGTTGCTCGACCAGCCTGCCGAGCAGCGCATATCGGTCATCACCATGTAGAATGTTTTGCCGTCCTCACCTCGTAGGATATGCGGGTCGCGGATGCATTTCCACCGAGCCACATCGTCAACGTTCAAGACCTTCTCGCCATTGTTGAGTGGCTGCCAATTATAGCCATCCATCGAGACGGCAAAGCGCAACTGCTCGCCTTCGGGTGTGTTGTTGATGAAATACACGAATAGGTAGGCTTCCATCTTCTCGGATGTTTTCGCCAGTAGTGCTACTCCGTAGACAAACGTGAGAAAAAGTATTGTGGTTATTCGCCTCATAAAGATTTATCGATTTAAGTATTTCTTACCGTCATGGATGACAATTCCTTTGTAGGAACTCCTGACTTTTTGGCCTGCCAAGTTGAAGTAACCATCATGTTTCATTGCTGGTGTTTCATTCTTCAACACCCTGATTCCCGTGCTTGCCTCCTTATATGCGCTGGGCGTAACGAATACGAACTCGTCGGCCTGATTGGCATCGGTGGTACCGAAGAGGACGTTGCCGTTGGCATAGAGGTAGTATTTCCTGGAGGAAGCAATGGTGAGAGGCGCATCGGCCAGCGTGGCGATGTGGAGTGTGGCGGTGCAGTTGCCGGTGGGTGTGATGTACCATTGGGTGTTGCCGTTGCCTTCCACACCGTCGAGCCACGACTGGTATCCGTTCCAGTCAGCCACCTTCAGATAGCCGTTGACCAGGGCTCCCTGTCCGCTCTCGTAGAGCGTGACGTAGTCGCCGTTCTGGTTATTGCTGCCGGTTTGCAGTTGGAACGTCATGGCTTTGGTGCCTATACCACCGTTCTTGTTGCCATAGCCATTGTTAGCGTAGGTCACCCATGCCTCGCGCGTAAGGTCGTAGAGGTAATAGCCGGTCTGGTCGGAGGGGGAGTTGGTGCCGCCGGCAAGCACGAGGTCAGCTTCCGTGACCTCCTCTGCTACAGGCTTACCGCCGTTCGTAAAATAGTTCTTCAGGCCTTCCTTGTAGGCAGTCTCATCGATAAAGAGGAACTCGTCGGCCAAGGCTTCATTGTCGGTGAACGCCAGTACGGAGCCGTTGTAGTAGAGGTAGTGCTTGCTACCGCCACTGCGCATGACTGCCCCTGTGCTAGTCACGTATTCGCCCACGTCGAGCTTCACGCCCTGAGAGCCGGGAGTGGTGTACCACTGCGCTACTTTCTCTGTGCCGGAGGTGGCATCAAACCAAACATACATGTCGTTGTAGTAGCCGCTCTTTATCCACCAGTCGCTGCGGTAACTAGTGGTGAAGCTCCAGTAGCCGCTCTGCTCGGGCGTGTCCTTGGGGTAAAAGAGGAGGATGGGTTCCTCACTCACCACGCCGCAGGCATTGCCTGACCCAACCTGCACAAACTGCTTCTGCGATAGGTCGTAGAGGTAGTAAGTGCCGCTGGAGTTAGGTTCGGTGGTACCACAGCTTATGAGATCGAAGGCGGTCTCTTCGCCATTGACGGTGCGGATGAGTTGGAAGGCAGTAACACAAAACCAGCCGTTCGTGCCGCCCGTGGAGGTGGATGTGTAGCCGATGACGAGTTCGTCGCCCTCAGTGACAGTGAACTCTTCCGTGGTCTGCTTTTCCCAAGTGATGTCCAGACCACCTTGTTTTTTGGCAGGGGATACGAAGGTCGTGCCGCATACAGTAGCGTAGGCGTGCTGGTCGCCCAGTGAGGCATCATCGGTCATCGAAAGACAGCGCAGCTTATAGGTGCCGGCAGGCAGGTGCTCGATGGTCTGGTAGAGGTTCATTGAGCTGAAGTTGTTGCTCCAGGAGTTCCAGCATGTACGGCCACCCTTGGTGGTGATTTTGAAGTCGCCGCTGACAGCCTGGTTCTTAAGGTTCCACAAGCGGCCACCCTGTTCGAAGGTAGGATCCGTGATGCTGCCGTCGCTCTTCGTTTCGATGTCGCTGGCATCGCCCAAGGCAATCGTCAGTGCCGCCTTGTAATCGTCGAGAGTGGTGGCGGCTTTGAGGGCTGCTTCTCCGTCGGCGGAGACGGTGGATGTATAGACCACACTCCGAGCTTCATCCTTGAGGGTCTTGAGCATGGTGGCGTCATCGGCGATGACGTAGGTGCGGAAGGAGTTGCCGGGCAGCACGATGTCGATGTACTTGCCATCCACCTCGATGGTCAGTTGCTTGGTCATGCCATTGGCGTTGCCCACAACCACGACGATAGCTCCGTCTGGTGTACGAGCGGAGAGTATCTGGTTCCCTTCATCGCACTTAAGAATGGTGCTTCCTGGGGTGATGAAATGACTATAGTGCTTATAGGCGTAGAATTCAGGGCAATACTGGGCGGTTCCGTTCTCTACCTTCAGCAGACCGTTCTGGTTCCATCCCCAGCGGCTCGTGCCGCGAGGACCTTCCAGTATGGCGTTCCAGCAGGTGTAGGTGGTCACACCGTTGGCCAGGAAATGTAGGATGCGCTCGAATGTATGCTCCGCCGCTCCCCAGTCGAAGGTGCCGCTCCCACATTCGCCCTCCGTCTGCCACAGTTCATACTGCTTGCCTCCGTCTGTGCGGCCTATGCCGTAGGTGTCGCGCAGTCGCTGTGCCACCTGTCCACCTTCCCACTGTATGCCGATGATATCTACATACTTGTCGATATCGGGTGTAGCCAGCACGGTCGTGTAGACATCCCAGTGATTGGTGTTGCAGGTTCCGAAGATGAGCTTCAGGTCGGGTTGGTGCTCGGCCATGTAGGGACCCAGATAGTCGGCGAGGAAATGGCCGGTGGTTTCAGCCTTCCAGGAGCAGCCGGGATAGGGAGTGAAGGAGTAGGCTTCGTTCTGGTAGGCTAGGGTGGTGATATTGATACCCTGCCCGCGGAACGCCGTGATATACTTGTCGAAATAGAGGCAGTAGGCCTTGTAGTAAGCATCCTCCGCGATAAACTGGTCGTTGTCGTAGGGACGTATGGGCCGCTGTGGATAGTCCTTCGTAGTCTTCATCCAGGTAGGAGGGCTCCAGGGGCTGGCCCAGAACCACATGTCTGGATTCTCGGCCAGTGCCAGTTTGATGGAAGGAATCACGCACGTGAGGTCGCGGTCTATGTTGAATTCGCTCATGTCGAAGTCCGTGCTGTCCACCTCGTCGCACGAGTACCACCCGTCGCCGTAGTCGCTGGCACCGATGGCAATGCGTCCTATTGACATCTTCAGGTCGCCGCCTGGGTTGAACAGGCGTTTGTTAAACAGCGCCTGCTCCTCCTGAGGAATCTTGTCGTAGGCAATTTTGTCGAGTTCGTTAAAGCATGTACCCCAGCCCTTATAGATCTGGTGGCCATCTGTGGACGTATTGATGCTCACGGCGGGGGTTCCCTCGTCGCGAAGCTCTTCCGAGGCATCCACTTTCCAGTAGTTGCCGTCGGTCGATGTAAAACTGATTACCTGTTGTGCCTGTGCGGAAGGAGCTAAGAGGCAAGAGGTAAGAGGCAGGAGGACTGATAGTGTCCTGATGAGCATGTGATGTTGCATATTTCGGTTATTTATTTGAGTTGTATTTATATATCTTATGTGCCGTACCGTTCTCCACGATGATGTAAATGCCGTTTGGCAGAATGGATTCATTGATATTCGATGCTACGCGGCGGCCTTGCAAGTCATAAACGCCCGTAGGTTTGGAAACTGCGACATGAGTGTCTTGAATGGCTGTAGGAATATTTGTGACGGTGAGGATTCCCTCATTTATCCGGCTGTCATCCCAAAATAGTCCTTTCGACTCATCAACGATGTAGTTCTCAATGATTGGCGAGCCCGTAAAAGAAGTGGCCTTCCAGAGGATGATGCTGTCGCCCACTTGCCAGTCGATTCCGTCCTTCAGACGTAGCCTGATGGTGCCGTTCATCGTCAGTTTCCCGATATCCTGGATGCTAGTTCCGCCCGTGTTTGTAGCCGTAGCGGCCTTGGCTATGCCGAGGTCGAGGATGGCTGTTTTGCTAAAGACAACGTTTTTCCCTCCAAAGTTGATTACTCCAGAAGTAGAGGTAGCCAACATACCGACTTGCAGTGTGCCGTTGATAGTATAGGCAGAATTGGTGAGTTGTTCCTTTGTATTGGTGTAGCCAGAGAGAATGGCACCTTTTGAGACAACCAATCTACCAGTGCCGAGTTTGGCTGCGTTGCTGAAATGCAGTTCGCCGGCTTTGACCTGCACCTGTCCCGTGTTAACCCATGCGCCCTGCACGGTCATTTTGCCCGTACCAATTTTGTTGAAGTTGGCATTCGCTTTGACGATTCCGGCGAAGGTGAAATTCCCGTCGTCGCCAGCTTCCCATGTGTTGGCACCTGAAGCTGCCGTCTGAGAATAGGTGATGACCTCGCCCAGCGCGCCCTTGCCTGTTACTTTGCCGACACGGAATGTCTTTGCCGTATTGACCACCGTCACGCCCTCGGGTATGTTGAGCGTGCCGAGTGGTATGCCGCCGCTGTTGTCCAGCGTGAACCACCCTGAACCATTATTCACTGCATGGGCCTCAATCGTGCCGGTGACGCCCTCGTTCAGTTTCTCCAGCGTGGGATTCGTCATCACGCCCGGGTTCTCCACGATGGTCTTGCCAGCCTCGCGCAGGATGGCCACCACCTGGTCGTAGATACCGTTGCGCTTCACGCTGCCGCTGCCGTAGTTCAGCAGCACCACGGGGCCATAGCCCTTCAGTTCGTCCTTAAGGAAGTTCAAAGACTCATCACCAAAATACAACTTGGTGGGATTGTAGTAAGAAAAGTTGCCTAACATAACTGTGTTTGCTTTAATTGGTGAAATTCTGCGGCGAAGATAAACAAAAAATCCCAAAGCAAGGTGATTTTGCCTTGGGATTTATGATTTATTGGGAAATCAGTGTGCCTGTCTTGCGACGTGGTGGACATGGTGGGCGCGCATACTCTATCTGCTGCTGATAGCCCTATTCCTCTGGTATGAGTGGCATCAGTATCAGCAACGCCTCTCCCTGCGCCGGCAACTCGACCAGCGACTGACAGCACTATACGCTGTTGAAGTACAACAGGAAGAGAAAAAGAGCATAAAAGACGAGGAGCATCCTTCAGACGATGTTGACGAAGAACAACAAAAGGGAGCCGACGCGGCCGCTAAGGTCTTCCTGGATAAGCTCGACCACCTCATCCTTTCCAACCTCATGCAGACAAACCTTGATGTGAATTTCATCGCCGAACAGATGTGCATGAGCTACTCCACGCTCCATCGCCGAGTGAAGTCACTGACGGGTATGACAGCCAATGAGTATGTCCGCAAGCACCGCCTGACGAAAGCCATGCAGATGTTACGCAGTGGCATCAACGTCAGCGAAGTGGCCTTAGAGTGCGGCTTCAATTCCCCCAGCTACTTCACCCGCTGCTTCAAAGCAGAATATGGTATCCTGCCATCGGAAGTATAGGATAATACAGTGTGTTTTTATTCTTTTTGCAGTTTAAAAAGTTAAATACGTTAAATCTTACCCTTTTCCTCCATCTTCAGAATCCACGCCATCATATTTCTACCATTTTATTCAAAACTAACCGATATACAACAAATTGCAAACACTCTGAATGATTTCAATAAGAACGAACCCATTTACGACCTAATTGGGCGTTGCCTCCAACAAAAACCTACAAGCGGATATTACATCAGGAACGGCAGGAAGTATCTTGCACGCTAGTAACATACTATTCGCTTCTCACACAAATGCTCAAGGTGCCTGTAGATGGTTGTCTATATGGAGACACGATTTCGACATTTCAGCATCGACTTTTTATCCAGCAGGCTGCATCATGCGATGCAGCCTACTGCGTAAGGTGATACAATGCACAATAGTCTCTCGTCTTACCCTCTATAGAGACTACGCGCAGAGACTATAGAGGGTCAGGCGATGGAGTAGTAGTGTCTATTTATTAATCCATCATGATGGCTCAATCAATCCATCATGATGGATTCATCATTCCATCACGATGGATTCATCTATGCACTGTACTCTTTCGGGCATCTGATGCTTATGATTCAGGCTACTATGCTGCAATCTGCGTCTTTATAAATAGGACAGGTAGAGGTAGTTGGTTTGTGCGGGGTACTCTGCCGCCAGCGTGTCTATCTGACTCACGGTGGGTACTACGCCGAGTTCCTTGCGCCAGGCTCGCACGGTGAGACCGGCGTTCTCCATCGAGCTGTTCCGACCCAGCCCCAGCGCACGGGCTATCTGGAAGTCCGAGAAGCCATAGACCTTGGCCGCACGCAGGAGGTTGACGAACTCGGGGGCTTCGAGGTATTCGATAAGCTCCAACGGCTCCATCACCTCGGCCATGTCAGCCAGCTGTGAGAACTCCTGCAGCTGGTCGTTGATGTTCACGATGTGCTTGAGTTTGTGCAGGAACCAGCGGTCAATCTTCGTCAGCGCGTGGATCTGCTCCACGGTGTAGCCCACCAGCATGGCCTGTGCGATGACAAAGATGCGGGTGTCGGTGGCGTGCTGGAGCGCCCCGGAGGTCTCCCCTCCCTCACGGGAGGGGTCGGGGGTGGGTCTTTTATTATCCACGAAGCCGTGCATACCCTGCCCTATCATGCGCAAGCCTTTCTGAATGGCCTCCTCGAAGGTACGACCCACGGCCATCACCTCGCCGACGCTCTTCATACTGGAGCCGAGCTCATGGTTCACGCCGTGGAACTTGGAGAGGTCCCAGCGCGGAATCTTACACACGACATAGTCGAGGGCGGGCTCAAAGAAGGCGCTGGTGGTCTTGGTGACGGAGTTCTTCAGGTCGAAGAGGCCGTA
>Ga0326511_10002818_pt1 | contig 13998 bp, 14 predicted proteins | sample 0_2496_0518_D_FD_203701 | JGI IMG/M metagenome (GOLD analysis project Ga0326511, IMG submission 203701) | Bovine rumen microbial communities from UC Davis, California, United States - 0_2496_0518 | ecosystem: Host-associated > Mammals > Digestive system > Stomach > Rumen | place: USA... | reverse complement strand
TTCGTTGTTCACATCGGCCTTACGGGTGGCGAAGATGTTGATGTAGGGGTGGGCTTCCTCGGATTCGGCGTTGTCCTGGTAGATCGCGTCGGTGGGCTTGAGGCCGGCGTCGGCGACGTAATCGTTGTTGATCACGCCTGCGGAGACCTGCGGGTCCTTGAGGGAGTTGGCGACCTGTTCGGCCTTCAACGGGGTCACCTTGACCTTGGACTTGGCGGTGTCGACGTCCTGCGGGGTGGTGAACGCGGTCCAATCGCCCTTCAGGGTGACGAGGCCGGCGGCCTTCAGCACGCCGATGGCGCGGGCCTGATTGGTCTCATCGTTCGGGATGGCGACGGTGGAACCTGCCGGGATGTCCTTGATGTTCTTGTACTTGCTGGAGTACACGCCCAGCGGGTAGATGGCGACGCCGCCGATCGGCTGCAGGTTCTTGTTGTTCTTGACGTTGTAGTTGGCGAGGTACAGCAGATGCTGGAATTCGTTGAGGTCGAGCTCGCCGGAGTCGACGGCCGGGTTCTCGGAGGTGTAGTCCTGGAAGTCGACGATGTCGACGTACAGGTTCTGCTTCTCGGCCTGCTTCTTGAATTCGACCCACTGCGGGTCGGTGGCGCCCACGACGCCGATCTTCACCGGATTGTCCTTGGTGCCCTTTTCGGCGGTCTTGTTGCCGCCGAACGCGCGGACGCCGAAGAAGGCGCCGACCGCGATCAGGGCGATCACGACCACGGCGATGATGATGTTGCGGGTGGTGTGGTTCACGCGCACCGGCTCTTCGCCGTTCACCGGCTGGGGAGCTTCCTGAGTCATGGTTTCTTTTCCTCTCTCGTAAACGTGTGCCATCCGGGGCACGGGAGTTGCCACCGCACCGTCCGAACGTTACCGTGCTCTACCATAAACGACGTTCGCGCCCTGACTCGTCGAAAACGGTGAATTGGCTTATCGGCGTTCGTTATAGCGCGTGTTCGAACGCGGGAATGCCGCTGTTCCGCGCCCCGCTGGCGGCAAGCCCGTCCTCCGTGGGCGAACGCACCGTCGGGGGTGTGTCCTTCTCCCCCGTCCGTTCATAGAATGATGTACGACGAATCACCCGCGATCATGAAAGGCACATTCATGGCTTCGACCGATATCAAGGCCGCTTTCTTCGACATCGACGGCACGCTGACCAGTTTCGTGACGCATGTCGTACCCGAATCGACGATCGAGGCGCTGCGCCAGTTGAAGGCGCGCGACGTGCGCGTGTTCATCTGCTCGGGTCGCGCGCCGTCCGTCATGGGTGTGGTGCTCGACACCATTCCCGTCGAATTCGACGGCATCGTGGGGATCAACGGCCAATACTGCGTCGACGGCAACGGGTTCCTGGAGAAGGAACCACTCGCCAAGGAGGATATCGCCACCGTCCTCGACTGGCTCGACGGGCATCCCAACGTCATCTCCAACTTCTGCGAGTCCGATTACGTCTACTTCAACCATTCCAACGAGACCTTGGCCGCGACGTGGCGCAGCCTGGGCAAAACCGCGCCCAAGATCTATTTCGACGATCCGCATGAGCGCACGCTGCGTTACGAGACGTTCCAGATCAGCCCGTATATCGACGAGCGTACGGAAGCGGAGCTCGTCTCCCTGTGCCCGCATATCCGGGGAACCCGCTGGCATCCGGACTTCGTGGATCTCATCGCCGCCGACGGCGGCAAGGCGAAGGGCATCGAACGCTTCCTGCGGCATTACGGTTGGGACCGCGAGCAGACGATCTCCTTCGGCGACGGCGGCAACGACGTGGACATGCTGGAATACACGGGCATCGGCGTGGCCATGGGCAACGCGACCGAAGCGCCCAAGAGCGTGGCCGACTATGTGACCGACGATGTGGATCATGACGGCATCATGAACGCGTTGAAGCATTTCAGCATCCTCTGACGCTTCGCCGCAGGCATCGAATGCGAGCGGCGTTGCGAATCTTCCGCTTTTGCCGTTTTGCCTCAGAAAGGCGGTCCGGACGAATGCCCGGGCCGCCTTTCGGCTATTCACCGGCCGCAGGCACCGACGATCAGCGCTGGAACGGCTTGTCGACAAGCCGTCCGGCAACATACCGTTCCGCGATGTCACGGTCATCGCCGACATAGATGAATCGTTCCAGCCGTTCCTCGACGGAAAGGTCCAGCAGGCTTTCGGATTCCCGCACCACCAGCGCGTCGAATTCGTAACCCGGCTCGAACGAGCCGACCTTACCGAAGAACGATCCGCCCGCCTTCGTGGCCATGTGGAAGGCTTCCGGCAACGTCAGCGGCTTGTCGTGTTCGAAGCCCGGTTCGAACGTCTTCGCCTTGGATGCTTCGATGGCCATCACGATGTTGTGGTTCATGCTCGGCTCGTGGCCGCCGGCGACATCGCTGGCGATGGAAACGGTCAGACCATAGTCCAGATTGCGACGCACCGGCATGATGCCGCTGGTCAGGTCGAGATTGGACTGCGCGCAATGGGCCAGCCACACGCCACGATCCTTCAGCAGCGCCTTTTCGCGTTCGGTCAGCCAGATGCAATGCGCCATGATCGTACGGTTTTCGGGCATGAGACCGTAACGCTCGTACACTTGCGCATATGTGGGGATGTCGGGATGCAGCTGGCGCACCCATTCGACCTCGTTGCGGTTCTCATCCAAATGCGATTGCACCGGCAGCCGATACCGCCGCACCAGCTCACCCAAACCTTCCATGAGTTCGACGGTGGTCGACGGCACGAAACGGGGCGTGACGATGAATCCGATGTCAGGCGTGAGCGTTTTCGACCGTTCGATGAGCTCCTGCGTGCCGCGAAGGCTCTCTTCGGTGGTTTCCACCAGATTGCTGGGTGAATTCCTGTCCATGTTCACCTTGCCGATGACGGGGCGCAACCCCGATTCCTGGCATTGCTGCATCAGCCGCAACGTGGACTCGTTATGCAAGGTGGCGAACGCGCTGAACCGCAACGTCCCGACCTGCCACAGGCGGGTGACGAACAAACGGTACCAATGGTCGGCCACGTCCGGGTCCGCGTATTTCGCTTCGGTCCTGAACGTGTACTTCTCAAGCCACGGCAGCAATTCGTAATCGAATCCCAAACCAGCAAGCGGGTACTGCGGCGCATGGATGTGCAGGTCGTTGAAACCGGGAATGATCAGATGCCCCGAACGGTCGATCACTTCGGCATCCGCGTATTCGCGCGGCAGCGAGCCCGCAACGCACACCACCTTGCCGCCCTCGACCAGCACATAGCCGTCTTCGACGGCCTCGAAACGATCCGGCGTAGGAGTGTAGATCACGTCACCTTTGTATGCGATTACCATGTGGACTCCATGGGAAAAGTCGTGAACGGCAGTTGTACGCGCCGCGAACCGCGGCGCCCGTGCCACCAACGTACTCGCCGGCCGTCACTTTCCAGCTCCGCCCTATCCGCACACCGGGAAGGAAACACACCATGCACGGCCGGCCGTGAAGCGCATCCCACGGCAGCGAGCGCACACCTGCGTCCGTACGAAAAAAAAGGCGCCGGTCACCATCCCGATCATCGAAGGACGGTTGGCCGACGCCGCTTTCACATGGCGGACGCAGGCGTTCAGTGGGTCTCCCCCATCACGGCACGGCCTGATTCGCCGTCACCCGCGCCGCCGCCCACAGCCGCCTCGATGGCGTATTCCAATGCCTTCGCCATGTCCGGCAGGGACATGGACGGCGTGCCATTGGGCTTGTCGACGGTCTGCCCGATCGCATACGGCACGTGGATGAATCCGCCGCGCACGCCGGGGAACCTGCGATCCAGCAAGTACAGCATGTGGTACATCACGCTGTTGCACACGTACGTGCCCGCGGTGTACGACACGAACGCCGGCAGACCGTGGTCACGCACGTTCATGACCATGGCCTCGACCGGGATGGTGGCGAAATAGGCGGCGTCGCCATCCTCACGCAACGCGACGCCCATCGGCTGCTCACCGTCATTGTCGGGGATGCGGGCCTCCGCCAGATTGACGGCCACCTTCTCCACGGTGATCGCGCTACGCCCACCGGCCTGCCCGACGCTGATCACGATATCCGGGCGCTCGCGTTCGATGGCACGTTCCACGGCCGCCGGGCCGCGTGTGAACGCCGTGGGGATTTCGAGGGTGATGACACGCGCCCCGGCGATCCGATCCGGCAGCATCCTTACCGCCTCGTACGCCGGGTTGACTTTCTCCCCGCCGAAGGGGTCGAAACCCGTCACCAATACCGTTGTCATGATTCGTTCTCCTTATCTGCTCATTCCATGATCGTCCGTATGATCCGCATGCCACGCGCATCAGCACGCGATGAGCATGTACGCGATCTGCACGACGATCATGACCAGCGCGGGCAGGATCTGGTTCCTGATCACGCCCATACGGTCCTTCATCTCCAACAGCGCGACGGGCACGATGTTGAAGTTCGCGGCCATGGGCGTCATCAGCGTGCCGCAGTAGCCGCAAGTCAACGCCAATATGCCCACGATGGTGGGGTTCGCGCCGAAGGCGAGCACGAACGGCGCGCCGATGCCCACCGTCAGCACGGTGATGGCGGCGAAGGCGTTGCCCATCACCATGGTGAAGAGCATCATGCCGAGGGCGAACACGATGATGCCGATCGTCATGTTGCCTTTCGGAATCACGCCGCCGACCAGTTTCGAGATCACGCCGCCCACGCCGGCCTGTGTGAAGATCGCGCCGAGGCTGGCGAGCAGCATCGGCAGCATACTCACCGGACTCATGGCGCTCAACAGCCGTTCCGAATCGTCCAGGAACACGATCGGCTTGTTGACGCGGTTCATGGACATGAGGATGAGGGCGGAGACGACCACGCCGATGCAGCATCCGGCCAGCGCCCCGACTTTGGGCATCAGCGCACCGATGACGGCGAACACGCCGATGGACAGGGCCGGCGCGAACACCTTCATGCCGATCTTGCCGAAGTTGCGTGCGATCTCGTCCTTGGATGGTACGGAGGATTCGCCGGTCTTGACCCGCCGGAAGATGGCCGGCACGACCATGAGCACGATGATCGCCCCGCTGACGGCGGGCGGGAGCCACCGTCCGAAGGCGAGCACCACGCCCATCAACGTCCAGAACACGAAGGTGCCGTACCTGGCGAGATTCGTCTTGTCGCGCAGGTTGCGCACGCCGGTGTACACGACGATGATGCCCATGACGAAGTAGAAGATTTCAAGGATCTTGACACCGATCGAGTTGGCGGGGTCCATAAAGAACGCCATGGGTCAGCCCTCCTTCGCGGGTGCGGCCGCGGCAGTACCGTAGTATTTGACCCGCAGACGCCGATCCTTGAGGATGTAGTACACGCCGGCGACCAGAACAGCGATGATAGCCACGGGGATCTCCACCAATGCCATGGGCAGCAGTTCGACCTCATAGCCCAATGGTTTGAGCGTCGATTGGACGAGCAGTGCGCCGGCGGTACCCACGAACAGCATCTGCCCGAAGAACCACGAGACGTTCTCCATGCCGGCCGCCATGCCCTTGAGCTCCTCGACGTACTCTTCCTTGGGTTCATGGCCGTGCGCCTCGATCGCGCCGACCGCCATCGGCACGATGATCGGCCGCACGAAACCGGCCACGCCGCCGAAACCCACGTTGAACGCCGCGAACACGAGGCGCATCATGCCGTACAGCGCGATGATACCGCTTGGCGTGGCTTTCCTCGCCTTGCGGATCAGGTTCGCGGCGGCGCTTTTCAGACCATTGCGTTCCAAGGTGCCCACCACGAGCAGGATGATGATGAAGACCGCCATGCTTCTGTTGCTTACGAACGACGAGCCGAGTGTGGTCAGGAACCCGTCGATGCCGATCCCGCCCGCCAGCGCAGTGACGATGGCCGCGACGAATATGATGAGGATGGCGTCGAGCTTCAACGCAAAACCGACAATAACAACCAAAATGCCTAATAGCACTAGATAGTCCAATTGCCTGATCCTTTCTTCGATTGCGGGGAATGATAGCGGTCTGACGCATTGCAGCCAATCCGTCGGCCGCCCTTGGCCGACGCTGACCGCCATTGATCAGATGTGGCTCACTCTACCCTATTTCCGGCCGCCATGGGCGCCGAATCGAAAAGAGCACCCGCCGAATACGCCCGTCCCCGACCTGCGAGGAACCGGAACACTATGACTATCATCATCATGCGCTCCTATGATGATGGCCCCCTGTGGTCGCCTTCGGCTTGCTTCCAGTGTTTTCGTTTTTGAAAACCTGTCAATCAGCCTCGTTTCCACGAAGCGCCTACAGGCACCCGAAAATGATCCTCTGTCCTGCCGGAGCCCCACACCTTCATCGGTCGGCCCCGTTCGCGATCCTCCGCATTGAAGATAGCCCAAGGAGCAAATCCATTGGCCCCGTCAGCGTCATGGACACGACTGGCGGTGAGGCGGAATGTCGCCTGTGGCATCAAGACCGGCATCAAGATTGTTCGCGTCGCGCAACGATAACCGGCCGAAATACTTCAACAAATCACCATCATCAAACCAGAAACGCTGCGAGCACCTCGCCACGGACGGCTTGTACAGCCCCTCCTGATGCCAGTCAAGCAACGGCACGTCACCCGGACCGTCCCATGTCGTCACACTGGTCACCTTGACGACGATGCCCGAGACCCGATCATCCTCGACCCTAGTGATGACGACGGGTCTGACCTTGCCCACGCCGGGATGATCGGGAAACTCGACGCGCATCAACCACACGTCGTACACTTCAGGCTCACGCATGGTCATAGATGTCATCCGCCGGATCGTCCCACTCCTGAGGCAGCACGATATTGCCCGTGCTCTTCGAACGCTCAAACCGATATGCGTCGTGAGCCGGAGGAACCGGATAGCCGTCAGGACGAATCGGCCTCAGACTTGGCGTGAACGGCATGCCCTTGTCGCGGACCACCTGCCGCAGGCAGATCTCCGTGAACGAGCTCAGACTCAACCCCATCTGCTCGAGCACATCTGTCGCCTCGCGCTTGACCTCGGGATCCAACGCAATGGTCGTCCGTTCCTTCACCGCCATGACAACCTCCTATCAATACTTATTACATAAGAATTATGCAAATTATAAGCAGTTTAACTGCCCAACCACAACCCAATCGACTGAATTTCGCCCGTAAGCGACATGATGTAAACCGATTCTTGTCCCACATCTTCCCGACTCGACGGAAGAAGACGGAATTCACGGCAAGAAGCGACCGTCACATGCCAGGGTCCAAACGGAAGGCCACGGCCTGGTCTCAAGCCCATGAGACACTTGGAGCCATGACTACAGTTATCATGCGCACCTCTGATGATAATCGCATGTGGTCGTTTTTGGCTTTATTCCAAGGTTTTCCGTTCTTGGGAAATCTGCCGATTACCCTCGTTTTCCACGAGGCACCTACAGGCACCCGAAAATAATCCGGAAACACCGCCAACCGCGACTCCAAACGTTTGCCGTCCCCCGGAGCAGTGGCGGACATAGCGCGCATCAAGCGTTTTCATCGCTGGCCGCAGGTTTTAATCCTTCGGTTCCCCTGGCGATCCGCGTCTTCGCGGCCCTGTCATTGGTCTGTGAATTTTGAGTATTCCGGTTTGAGCACGAGATTGAATGTGCACGGCGAGAGCCATGGGTGCTTGGCGAGGATGAGTTCGGTTTCGTTCGGATCCGTCTTGTCGTTGTACAGTCCCGGGCGGTGAGCTATGAGCACGGTGTCCGCGTACTGGCATACAGAGTCCGAATTCCTGAGGTGGAAAAGCAGAGGTCTTCTGCCGTCTATGCGCACCCGACCCCGTTCCATTTCCGATGTCACGATGACGGCGATGTCGATCTCGTCGGCGAATGATGCGAGTCTGTCCAGCACCTTGCCCAATTCGCAGCCTGAATTGTCGGCGATGACGTCGATGCGATGCAGGACCACGAGTTTCAGGTCCACGGTTCTTTTCAGCCTGCGGCAGGCATCCATGATGGAGTCCAGGGTAATGGATCGTTCCGAATTGACATACAGCGGCATATGCTCGCACAGCGAGCAGAATGCGTCGCATAATCCCCTTTCGTCCTCATCGAGGCCGCCGTCCGCGAGGAGGACCTTCATCGGCACGTCGGTCTCCGCCGACATGATACGCACCGCGATTTCGCAGCCGGACAATCGAGGGCAGAAGATGGCGGATGGCAGTCCGTTCACGGCTGCGTGGCGCACGATGTCCAGTTGCAGGTTCCTCGAATCAGCCAATGTCCATCCAGAGATGATCGTGAGGGTTCTTCGGGCGAACCCGTTGGTGCGTTTATCGTATTCCTTGAATCCGCTGGGCACGTAGTTCCCGTCCGCTGGGTTGATGCGCTGCTTGTCCATCAGCTCCATGACCTGCAGCATCGCCGTATATATCGGATTCAGGTCGCATGGGTCCTCCCCGCCATGTGCGTCGGCGGATGCATTGCCGCCCATGTGTTGCGTGATGATGTGGTTCACTTCGGTTCCTCCCCATACAACGATGTTACAAGCATACCTGCTTATGTGGTATCTTATATACAAGATACCTTTGATACAAAATAGGAGGTACTAGCGATGGCAACATTATGGCTCCGCTGCAGGCATCTGGTCATCGACCCATGCAATCGCATGCCCGGTCATCTTCCTCGGTCCGACGGATGGCTGAACAGCCAGAACGACAGGCTTGCTCAAACCGTGTGCGACTGGCTGTCCGACCTAGCCTGGGATGGGTGGCGCGTGGAGGCCTGCGTCGGTTCGTTCGACTCCACAGCGATTGACGTGCGGGACCTGCTGGAACTGTGCCCGGAGCGTGGGGAACGTGACGGCCAGGGGTATCAGGTCTCATGGTTTTCCGTCGAACGTACCGATTCCGAGAAAATGCGAGTGCTTGACGAAGACGGCGACGAGGTCGACGCCGAGCTCTTCGAGTGCGAGGCGTATCAGCGAATCTGGGATGCCGTCGATCCGCTATGGCTGATTTTCGACAACGGAGAGGAAGATGACGATTCCGACCCCAACAATCGCCACCAACCGGAATCCTCCTATGAGGATCCATTGCCTCCCGATCTGGCGATTCGTCTCCTGACCGCCAGGCAATCCCTGCGGCGGTTGAGGGAGTCACTGGGATCTTACCCAGAGATACCGGCTGACGCTGTTCGGAGAGGAGGGCTTCACCGTCGACAACGCGTGGTTTGAGACCATGGAACAGAGCTGCGACCAGCTCAATGAACGCGTACACTCCTATGCGACGCAGCCGCCATGCACGAATCCCCAGGACGACGGCTTCGATCGAGAATAACTTCACCCTCTACATACTGAAAATAGACAAAACAGAAAGGACCAGCAATGCTTACCTCTGACATCGATGTCGACCGCTCAATCGTCGCGTTTCGCAATGAGGATGGCAAGACGGAGCTGACCATTTTCACGACTCCTCTTTCTACCGTCGAGGCAACTCCGGCCGCCCATCTCATCCCGCCTCCCGGCACCAAGGCCGAAACCGCGCTGAAACAGACCGCGGAGATCATCACATCGCTTACCAACACAAACAGCTACATTCACATTGATTTCCCGTACGTCATTTCCATCTGCGCGTCCGCGGCCATACGCATCATACGGTTCAATGCCGGAGATGATCCGGGCAAGGCGTTTTCAGACCAGCTCGCAGCGCAAGGCATCGAGCCATCATGCTGCGACGGAGCGCTGATCAGCATTGAGGCTCCCGCCAATATTGGTCTGGCTGAAGTCACCTCATTGGTCACAATCGTGCGGGAAGCGATCCAAGACGATGCCTCTATCATCTGGGGTCTGTCACTGGACTCGCAACAAAAAGACACAGAAATCACCGTCATCCTCGCAAAGCCCGAAGGAGAGACGGCGGCGCACGAAAACTGAACCGTCAGATGAATTGTCCATTATTGTCTATTAGAAAAGGGGCTATATCAATGATCAATGAGATGAATGGAATAGACGAGTCGGGTACATGGCATGATGCCATAGCAGGATTCACGGAAGTGCCCGCTTCTTCCGCAGAGGCAACGCATCCGAACATCTTTCGTATAGCTGGTTTCCCCCGACGTGAGACGGTCAGCAGCAATGTCCTTGCCTATTTTTTCGACCCTGCTGAAAACCATGGCCTTAAGGATATGATGATCAAGGCTTTGCTGCGTACAATTCACAAGGAAGACATGGATGTCAGCGATGTCAGTGTGTCCACAGAAGTGTCTACAGACAAGAATAATCGCATAGACATTCTCTTGGACTTGCCGGAGCTCAGCATCGTCATCGAAAATAAAGTGGACTCCGGTCTCTATAACGATTTGGCTGACTATCGTAGTTGGGCAGCGAAACAATCCAATAATGATTCGGCTATTGTCATTGTCCTTCACCCATTCAATAAGCTTGTTCTCAAAGATCATCCGTCTGCGCGAGGTCTTGTAGTTGGGCAGGATCTTTTCGACGTCCATTACGATGAGCTTTTCAGCAACGCGCTTGGAATGTTGGGAGAGTATTCACCTGACGCGGATCCTCGCGCCGTTGATCTTCTTCAACAGTTTATTGATAATTATTCCCCGGAACGAAAGCAGAAGAAAATGGATAACATGGCAGCTGACATCACACAATTCGTCTCTCAAGCCAATGGCATTGAGCAGCAACTTGTCAACGCTCGCCAATCATTCGAAAAGTACACGGAAGCAGTCCGCAGCAAGCTGCAGACAGTCCACTCGGATCTTATTTCACAGTGGTCAGAGGAAAGTCCTGTAAATGGAAAGAGTGTAACGCTTGCGGACCATTGGGAGCGGCCGCCAAAACGACACAAGCCGTTCGACAACCAGTATTATGCCCAATCATTTAAGCTGGAAAATCCGGGAAGCGGTGATGTGGACCGCATCATCACTTGTGAGTTCTTCTTCAACATTAAATTTGATGACGAATATGTAGTTTCCGATCCGGAATCCGGATCCTTCAACACAATTTGGTATAAAGCGTATTGGGGCGGACGTAACACGAGACAAAAGCCTGAAGTTCGAATCACCAATCCATATAACCAAACACTCGATGCAAAGTTAACGGATTCCAATGAGGGCATCAAGAACGCCGTGGAGGCGGCAGTTGAGAGAACTCTAAAAGACAATTGGAATATCTAGCATCCGAATCCATTCCACTCCATTAAGGGATGGGGTCACGGCATCCTTGCGCTTGAGGATGCCGTGCTTCCCGTTGATCGCACCGGTCATTTTCGTTTGGATGAGACCAATGTCCGGATCGCGGTACGTTCCGCAGTCAAGTTCCGATTTTCACCAGCCGCTGCTATGGCATCGAATTCATAGAGTATCGTCTCATTGGCTGGTTTCCCACGTCTTTCCACAACCATGCGGAATGGGGACTTCCTGCCCAGAAAATCAATTATTTGCAAAAACTCGAATCGGGTCGATGCCAATCGTCACTATTTCTGACATGCGTTTCGTGTTCCTATGAAAGATGCTCACCTGTACTTACTGAGATTGGGCATCGGGCCGGAGGAGGTCAGTGATTCGTGAATCTCGAGTATTCGGATTGGAAACGGAGTTCAAATGTACATGGCTGAATCCATGGATGCTTGAGAACCATGAGCTCAGCCTTGCTGGCGTCTCCCCCACAGGCACACTTGAATTCCGGACGGTATACGAACAGTATGGCATCCGCATATCGGCATTCCGCTTCGTCATACATCAGATTGCCTAATACCGGCTTTCTGAGTGGTCCCTGCGTCGCATAGGACGGATTCCTCCCCGTCCAAATCGTTACCGGAAAACAAAGTCTCCATTGGCACACCCGCCTCTGCCGACATGATTCGTCTGCCTATTTCGATCGTGGACTTGTCGGGACAGAAAAAACAGGAAGGCACATCGGCCGCGGCGGCATGTCGAGCAATATCGAGCGATAATACGTCACGTCCTTCTCCAGCCATGCTTCCGATAATGGAGAGTTTTCCCCAGTGCAAGCCCTTTGGCTCGCTGGCCATACCCGACGCATCCCGTAGGAACATATCGGCCCTGACCTCGTACGCTTGAACGCACATCGGTCGAATCCATCGCGAGGGATATCACGTCGTGGACCGCGGAGGCACCATTCCGAGCGCCGATCTTCTCCTGCTTCATAGCGACCATGACTAGTCCTTCCATCTCGATCCGGGTGTTTCCTTATTCAGTTGCATTTTATCTTGTATGCATATTACCTTTTATATAAGATACCTTGGATACGAGGTAAACGATTCGACATATCCCGGTCCGGCTCAGATTCCCACACGCCGAGTATGACGGCATCAGAGAATTGTTGCTCTGTGATTCTGCCATCTTCTTTCCAAGATGGCAGAATCACAAGGTTGTAAGATATAAGGCATGGCTGAAATTGTGACGATGAAACTTGGCCCCCGCAGGGAACTTGGCTGGGTCGAGGACCTGCCAGAGGGCGGCACTCGGCATCTGGTGGGATGGGATCCCAAGATGGAAGGCAACTTCGAGGAAATCTGGCGCTCAGGCAACAGCTGGTGGCGGCTCGAACCCGGCCGGGCGGTCCGCTGTGATCTAGGCATCATCCTGACCCCCGACAACGTGGTGGCGTGCGTCGCCAAGATCAACGGCATCATCAAGCGCGATGATATGCGCATGGGCTTTATCGGCAAGCCGATTCACGGCGACTACGACAATTGGATCGGCAAAACCCTCGAACGCAACGACTCCAAGAACCCCATTGCCTACTTTGACGAGAGAGCCATCCTTCCTCCCAGCAAAGTCACTAAAGACACTGAGAAGCTTAATCGCTAATTTGCGTATATTACCTCAGCGACATGTAAAACGGGCTGATTCTCACCCATATAGTAAGACTGTCTTACGTCGCGCCAGACGAGCTCGGTCTCGTATGTACTGTTGACGGATGTGGAGACGCTTCGAGTTCCACCGGAACGTCGCCAATTCCGGCTCGGTCAGGTCGGCGAATGGCTTGCGCCGCTACACCAGCTCGGTCTTGTATGCGCCGTCGGCGGATTCGGCCATGGCGTTGTCGTACGAGTCGCCGACCGTGCCGTCGAGCCGCATCAGCGAAATCGAACGCGGAGCACGGAACCTGCCCGAACTCAAACAACGGGTCCAAACGCTTGACAATGTATAGGAGCATCAAAATACAGAGCAGGAGCCACTCATGGTTGTCGCTGCCGGCGTGTTGATCATCGCGAGCCAACTCGCATGACATCTCACGCTGCGGCTCGGCTTCCCGGCTATCGGCCGCGGCCAGTCCACGGCTCTCTGCGCCATTCCCGCAATCGCACCACCGGCCGGTCTCAAGCCCATGAGACACTTGGGACCATGACTACCATCATCATGCGCACCTCCGAAGGTGACATGCGCATGATGCTTCTTCTCTGGGATGCGACACCAGGAAACGGATCACTGAAGATCGTTGAGATTCCAATCAAAGCCACTCTGAACAATCCCGATTTTCCCGAAAAATAGACTCCCCCAAGGGCGCAGGGTGGCACCTTATCCAAAATCACCGGCATAGGCAATTATTCTTTTTTTCTAATGGTTTCCAGGAAATAGAGAAAGACAAAATGACCGATGTCCAACGGAGACAGGAAAAGACGAAAATGGGGATGCGTCGTCGCCTGCAAAGACGCAGACGGAAGGATCGTCTCCTGGCAGGCCCGATACCAGAGTCCCGTCAATCCCAGGCAAAGAATCTACCGCCGATTCGGATTGGAATTCCAGACCGAGGCGTACCGCTGGCTCGACGAGGAGCACGCGCTCGTCATCGACCATAAAAAGGGAATCCGCAGGTGGACGCATCCGTCGGCGAGGACGATGCACGGCAGGGTCCTGTTCTCCTCATACGCGACGCGTTTCGTCGCCAACCTGCGAAAGAAGGACGGATCGGAGCTGAGCGGCAGAAGCAAGCGGATCCAGAAGGCGGCGTTGGACAAACTGCTCCCCTGGTTCGGCGAGACTCCCATGTGCGACATCACAGA
>Ga0326511_10002816_pt1 | contig 14005 bp, 3 predicted proteins | sample 0_2496_0518_D_FD_203701 | JGI IMG/M metagenome (GOLD analysis project Ga0326511, IMG submission 203701) | Bovine rumen microbial communities from UC Davis, California, United States - 0_2496_0518 | ecosystem: Host-associated > Mammals > Digestive system > Stomach > Rumen | place: USA: California... | reverse complement strand
GCTTTAGATACCGCCAAACTGCCTATAGACTTCTCTGTTTATCCCCAGGGTGATGGCTACAAACTGGCTTTGGAATATGATGGCACTCATTACAATGCTGCCGACATCCAGAAGATGGGACAAGCCTTTGTGAACATGGTACACAATATGGTGCATGGCGGCAAACTCAGCGAAATGGCACTTGTATCAAACGGAGAAGTACAGGAACTACTTGCACTCTCCCGTGGCGAAACATTAGAATATGATACTACGGAAACATGGATAGACTTGTTCAAGGAGCAGGTCGCCCTTCACCCTGATCAGCCAGCAGTGGTTGATGCAGAGGGGAGCTACACCTACCGTGAATTGGATGAGGCCTCCGATGCAGTAGCCCGCTACCTGATAGGCAAGAGACTGCAGCCAGACACCTTTATCGCCATCCGCATGGACCGCTCGCGCCTGTTCATGGCAGCAGCCTTGGGTGCCCACAAGACTTCCGTAGCCTACGTGCCCATCGACCTAGAGTATCCTGCCGAGCGCGTGGAATATATGATGGAGGACAGTGAAGCCGCACTGACTTTGGACGAAGAAACCGTCAGTCTGGCTATTGCCAACGACACCACTGGCGACCTCCGCATAGCAAGTCCCGAGACGCTCGCCTATATGATCTATACCTCAGGATCGACGGGTAAGCCAAAGGGTGTGATGATCCAGCACAAGGCGCTGCTGAACTTTGTCCACTTCATCCGTAAGGAGTGGCATCTGACAGCAGACAGCCGAATTGCTTGTCACAGCAACTTCGCATTCGATGCTGCCGTGGAAGACCTCTACCCCGTACTGACCGTCGGCGGAACCCTGTACATCGTGCCAGAGGTAGCCCGCATGGACATCGGTTTGCTGCGACAGTACCTTGCAGACAATGCCATCACTGGAGGGTGCTACACCACACAGCTCGGACAGCTGCTCGGCAGCGGTGAGACACTGGATGTTGACTATATCTGCTTGGGCGGCGAGAAGATGACGAGTATTCCGAATACGACCGGACGCGTACTGAACACCTACGGACCAACGGAGTTCACCGTAGATTCCACCTATTTTGAGATTGACAAGACGCGACACTATGACAACATCCCCATCGGCCGTCCCCTCTACAACCTCACGGCCCTGGTACTCGACAGCAAGGGCAACCTGCTGCCAAAGGGTGAGACTGGTGAGCTCTGCATGGCAGGTCCTCAGATGGCTAAAGGTTACTGGAAGCGCCCTGACCTTACGGCAGAGAAGTTCTGTGAGGTCACCATCGGTGGTGAAAAGATAAAGGTGTACCGTACCGGTGACCTCGTAAGATGGAATGACGAGAACCAGCTGGAGTACCTCGGACGCATAGACACACAGGTGAAACTGCGCGGATTCCGCATCGAGCTGGGAGAAATAGAAGCCCGCGCCGCCATGTTCGACGGCATCAGTATGGTAGCAGCCGAAGTATGGAAAGGACAGACACTCTGTCTCTACTATTCCGCCACGAAAGACATCGACAAAGACGCCCTGCAGGCATTCCTTGCCGAGATGCTGACGGAATACATGGTGCCAACGGCCTATATGCAGCTTGACGAAATGCCCCTGACACCTAACGGCAAGATAAACCGCAAGGCACTGCCGGAGCCACAAATAGAACTGGAGGATATTGTTGCTCCTGAGACAGATGTTGAGAAGCAACTATTTGATATCGTTACAGAACTGTTGGGCACAACTAACCTTGGCGTGACAAACAACCTGCTATCATTTGGTCTCTCCTCTTTGGGAGCTATGCGCTTGAGTGTGGCTATACAAAACGAGTTGTCTGGACAGGTTACTGTTGCTGACATCATGCGTGAACCTACCATCCGTCAGATAGCTAGCAAACTCATGCTGACGGTGAAGAACTTTGCTGCTTACGAGCGTCAGGAATACTATCCCCTTACCGAGAACCAGCGTGGTGTATATATCGATTGGGAGATGAACCGTGGTACCACGCAATATAATATCCCTGAGGTCTATCGTTTCTATAATTTGGATGCAACACGTCTTGCTGATGCCCTGCGCCAATCTGTTGATGCCCATAGTTATCTAAAAGCCCGATTGTCTCATCAGGATGGTGAGGTGGTACAACAGCGCCATGATAACGAGGAGACTACAGTAACCCTGACCACGATAAAACAGGAGCCTGACAATGCCTACTTCCAGCAGAAGGTGAAGCCTTTTGACCTCTTTGCCGACCGCTTATATCGTCTTGAGGTTATACAGTCGCCCGACCATGTATATCTTTTTATGGACATCCATCATATCGTATTCGACGGACTCTCTGCAGGCGTCTTCCTTGATGATGTGAAACGTGCCTATGAAGGTAAAGCCCTGCAGCCTGAAAGCTACAGTGCCTTTGACTTTTCTCTCTACGAAAAGGAACTGCTTAATAGCCCAGCTATGATGGAGGCTGAGTCACGTTTCGACCTGTTGGTAGGTGATGGCACAGCCTTGGCTATCGAAGACTCAAAGGTGCCCGATGGTCAGTCTGACTGTATCTTCCAGTTCACCATTCCTGCTCAGGAGATTGATGCTTTCTGTAACACTTCAGATGTCACTGTCAGTAGCTATATGCAGGCTGCCTTTGCCGAGGCAATGCACCGTGTGACCCGTGAGGCGCAACCGCTCTATCTCACCATCAACAATGGACGCTCAGCCAATCCTGCACTGAACAAGTGTGTAGGTATGTTTGTCAAGACGTTGCCAGTGGTGCGTCCTCTTCTGAGTGGTCAAACTTCTACGGTTGACTTCGTGCAGGCAATGCACCAGCAACTGTTGAAGAGCTACAGTCTGGATTTCTATCCCTACACCCGTTTGGTAGAACGCTATGGACTGAAGGCTGAGGTGATGTTCGTCTATCAGGGCGGTATAGAATCCGATGAAATGGATGAAGCCCAGGTACCCCTGTCACTCGACACGACCAAGTTCCCCTTGGTATTCTCAGTCTATACAGGCGATGATGGTTATGTTCTAGAGGTAGAGTACGACGGTAAACGCTATAGCCGTAGCGACATGGAACGTATGGCAACTGTCTTCTGTAATATGGCAGTCAATATGGCCACCACCCAATATTTGTCCGATGCCTCTACTGTGAGCCCTGAAGAGCAGGAGTCCCTGCTCCGTCTGTCGATGGGTGAAACGTTGAGCTACGATACCACCAAGACTTGGATAGACTTATTCAAGGAACAGGCAGCCCAACGTCCTGACAGCATAGCAGTGGTGGACAGCAATAGCCAGCTTACCTATAGCCAGCTTAACCAACAGTCAGATGCCCTTGCTGCCTACCTGATAGCCAAGGGCGTTAAGCCCGATGACTTCGTGGCTGTCATGATGGGCCGCGTGAAGGAATTCGTTGTTGCCGTGATAGGCATCAACAAGGCTGGTGCAGCCTATGTGCCTATCGATCCAGAATATCCTGCAGACCGCATAGAGTATATGTGCAGTGACTGTCAGGCCAAGGTGGTAGTTACCGAGGAGGTGGTGCAGGAGGCCCTTACCTCACACCACTCACCTTTCACCACTCACCTTGCCACCCCCGAGCGCCGCTGCTATATGATCTACACATCGGGTTCTACGGGCAAACCCAAGGGTGTTGTCATCTCTCAGGCCTCTGTCACCGCCTACATCGCATGGCTCAAACCTACATTCAACTATGGACCGGGCCGTCGCAACATACACCATCCGAGCTTCTCGTTTGACGCCTCTACGCAGGACATCTTCCTGCCCATGTCCGTGGGTGGCGAGACCCATATCCTCAGCGAGGAGTTGCGCAAAGACCTTGAGGGCATGGCCCGCTATATCAAGGAGTACGAGATCTATGGCTGTACCATGAGTACCGCTATCGGCATGGCCCTGCTCAACAGCTACGATATAGCGTTGAACTACATCATACTGGGCGGCGAAAAGTTCATGCCCGTCAAGAAGACCAGCACTAGACTCTTTAACGGCTACGGTCCTACGGAGTTCACCTGCGCATCGTCGTTCCATCTGGTAGACCAGAATGTGGAGGGTGACATCCCCATTGGTCGTGCCGTGCCCAACAGCGCCTCCTATATCTGCGACCCTGAGGGCCAACTGCTGCCACAGGGCATGGCCGGTGAGCTGTGTCTTAGCGGCATACAGATAGCCCAAGGCTACTGGGGACGTGAGGAACTCACCAGCCTGAAGTTTATCCCGTGCCCGTTCATTAAGGATATGAACCTTGACGCGACGTATGACAAGATGTACCGTACGGGTGACCTGGCACGCTATAATGAGCAGGGCGAACTGGAGTACCTGGGACGTATCGACACCCAGGTGAAACTACGTGGCTTCCGCATCGAACTGGGTGAGATAGAACACAGGGCGAGCCTGTATACAGGCATCAAGCAGGTGGCAGCAGAGGTGTATAACGGTGAGACACTGTGCCTCTACTATACGGCCAGCGAGAAGATTGACATGTCTAAGCTGAAGGGCTTTCTCTCAACAACTCTCACGGGATATATGGTGCCTACCGCCTATATACAGCTTGACACCATGCCGATGACTCCTAACGGTAAGATCAACCGTAAGGCACTTCCCATACCAGAATTGAAGAGCGGTACCAATTATGTGGCTCCCAAGGGAAAGTTTGAGGTGATGTTTGTCAATATCTTCGAGAGCATCCTGAAGACATCTCCTATCGGTGCCAACGATGATTTCTTTGAACTTGGCGGCACGTCGATCAATGCCATCCGTGTCGTTGTAGAGGCCAGCAAACAAGGGGTGAACATTGTGTTTAACGACCTCTTCCAACTGAAGACCCCACGTGCATTGGCGGATTTTGCCAAACAGTCCCAGCAGCAGAGCCGTACCGTGAAGACGGAAACTGATATATTGTCCTGTCATGAACAGAAGACTCCAAATGACGTTTCACCTTTTACGGGGAATTCATATCAGGACTACGACGATCTGCTGCAGCGCAACACCTTAGAAGTCATTCGAAAAGGCTCCCGACAGCCTATAGGTAGGGTATTACTATCTGGTGCCACAGGTTATATGGGCATCCACATATTGCATGAGCTGCTCCAAACCAATGGCGGGAAAATTTTCTGTCCCGTCCGTTGTGATGAGGGCGAGAAGCCTATGGACAAGCTCAAAACGCTATACTTCTACTATTTCGATGATGAGAACTTTTCGGTACTTGAGAAGCGCGTGGTTGCCTTTAAGGCTGAGATGAGCAATACGGATGCACTCAAGAACTTCAGAGGGCGCGGACTAACCGTCATCAATTGCGTTGCCAATGTCAAGCACTTCTCCAGCGGTGACGATATCGAACATGTGAACACCGATTCGGTGCGTGCACTGATTGACTTCTGCCTGCATACAAACAGCCGGCTCGTCCATATCTCTACCGTCAGCATCGCAGGTGACCGTGTCAACGGTGTGCCTGCCAAGGATGTCGTGCTCAACGAGCAGAGATTCTGGCTGGGGCAGCAGGTGGATAACAACCAGTATGTCCACTCAAAATTCGTGGCAGAGGACTTGGTGCTCGATGCCGTCAGGAACCGAGGCCTCAACGCCAAGATCATGCGTGTGGGCAACCTCTCTGCCAGACAGGAAGACGGCGAGTTCCAAATCAACTTTAACAGCAACAACTTCATGGCTACACTAAGGGCTTATGTCGCATTAGGTGAAATTCCCTTTGACGAGCTGGATGCTCCAGAAGAGTTCTCGCCTATCGACGAACTGGCACGTGCCATTCTGCTGTTGGCTGAGACACCCCGTGAATGTGTGGTATTCCATCCATACAACAACCACACCATATTGCAGGTGGACATCTTGGAAGGGCTGTCGCGCGCAGGACTCTTCGTCAAAGGGGTGGAACGGAATACCTTCGAGAGCCGCTTGAACAATGCCATGCAGAACCCAGAGGTGGTAGAACTGCTTCGTCCACTGATGGCTTATGCCAGTGCAGCAGGGGTTTCCATTGAGGATGTGGACTGCGACAACAGTTACACTACTCAAGTACTCTATCGTCTGGGATTCAAATGGAGTTCCATCGATGAAGACTATGTTGAGCGTTTTGCAAAGGCATTGTATGGATTAGGCTTTTTTGATGAACAATAAGGACATCGGTAGACATGGAACTTCAGCGAAAACCATTTCTCATTAACCGAGCCCTCAACAAGTTTCTGACAGCCTCAGTATTCTCTGCCGTTGCTATCCAACTGGCAGTCATGATAGATGCTATTATCGTGGCAAATTTCGTAGGGCCTGATGCCATGTCAGCCATCAGTGTTTGTGTGCCAGTGATTGGTATCATCGTCAACATAGGCTATATGATCAGTATGGGTAGTACGTTACTCATATCGAAGGCTATCGGAGAGAACCACATGGAACACGGCAGTCATATAGCTGCTGTAGCCATTATTATGCTCATCAGTTCAGGCCTGGTGCTGGTCGTGACTGGAGGTCTGCTGAGCGACTGGCTAGTGTCGTTTCTTTGTCCCGATTCTTCTATTGCCGGCTATGCCAAGACCTATCTGCGTCTCTTCTTCCTAATCGATTTGTTGCCACTTTTCATATATAATGCTGTAAGTGGCTTCACCGAGGCCGACGGCAGTCCACAGATGGTGACCCATGCCGTCATTATTGGCGGTATCGTCAACATCGTGCTCGATTTGCTATTTGTAGGTGTTTTCCATTGGGGCATCAGCGGAGCGATGTATGCCACAGTTGTCAACAACATCGTTGTGGTAGCCATCCTCTGCCGCCATCTCTACCGTCACAGTAGCTTACGCTGTAACATGCCCAGCGATGGCTTCCTGAGCATTTCCCGTGAAATCATTTCCGAGGGCGTCCCCTTGACTGTGGGCGAAGTGGGCCTCATGACCGGCCTTATGGTGCTCAACTCCGTCATCATCTACACCTTGGGCAGTAGCGGTATGTTCATCTGGAGTGTTTGCATGGAGATATTCGATTTTGTCCTGATAGCCATGAGCGGGGTAGAGACGTCGATGGTTTCCATTGGCGGCTTCCTCACTGGCGGCGATGACATCACTGGCCTCCGCCTGCTAGTACGCCGTATTTTATGGATAGTCTGTTCACTACTCTTTCTGCTCACCTTGGCCATCATGATAGCGCCCCAAGCAGTGGCTGTGGTGTTTGGTGCCCGTGGTGCTGACAGCATTGACTCGCTGTCGCAAGCTTTACGCATCTTCTCGTTGTCTCTGGTGCCTATTGGCGTGATGAATGTCATGCGTGTGGTGTTCCAACTGCTGGGACATCGTTTTGCCAGTGGGACTCTCTTCACCAGTCAGATGCTTTTTATGGACCTTGTCATCTTTACTTTTGTATTCTTCTTTCCCACTATAATATGGTGGGGCCTCCCATTTTCGTGTGTACTGATGCTAGCCATGATGTTTGCCTATACGCTGTATTACCACCATCGTGATAAAGAGTTGTCGCCTTTTACGCTAATTCCTATACATTCACATGATTCATCGATCGACTTCTCCGTGCCTTATCAGGTTGAAGCCCTTGGAGAATCGTTGGAACGTATTCATCAATTTGTGACAAGCAATCCGAAAATGCAAAGTCGTGCCAATGACATTATGCTGACGTGCGAGGAGATTATGAAGAACATCATCGAGAACAGCAAGGGAGATGTTCTGAAGTGGAGTTTCGACGTTCACCTGCGCTATACTGACGGCCAGATTACCTTCATTATCAAGGATGCCGGTTCGGCCTTTAATCCGCTGGAACATTTGCCCCAATGCCCTCTGGATCTGGACAATCCACAGTTTGGCATCCGCATTATATCCTCAATGTGCGAGAAGTTAAGCTACAAGCACATGTGGGGACAGAACATGTTACTCGGATCTTTCCATGCAAATGATTAGTTACTGCAAATACAGATATTATTAAGGTCATAACAAAGAATGCAAAGAACATGAACAAAAGAATATGGATTCTCGTTTTTCTATTGGCTGGACTACTAATGGCGGGAGGCTTATACTTTAGTCTGAGTGGCAGCGAAGATGAGGAAGAACCAGATGAAGGCTATCGTACTTTGACGATTAAGTTGCAAGATTATACCGTCTCCAGAGAGTTTACTGCCACCATTGAGACGGAAAATCCTGCGAAGATCAGACCTCAGATCAGCGGACGGATTACCAAAATCTGTGTCAAGGAAGGCTCTCATGTAAAGAAAGGTCAGCCACTGATTATTATCGATCAGGCTCCCTATCAGGCTGCTGTGAGAAATGCTGAGGCAAAAGTAGCAAGTGCTAAGGCACAACTGGCTACAGCCCGTCTGAACTTAGAGGGTAAGGAGGAGCTATTTAGCCAACATGTTGTGGGCAATTTCGATTTGAACAAGGCCCGCAATGCCAAGGCTGAGGCAGAAGGTGCTTTGGCAGAGGCACAGGCAAACTTGGAGACAGCCCGCAACGAATTGTCATATACGGTAGTTACTAGTCCTTCTGATGGTGTGCTCAGCATGATAGAATACCGCATAGGGGAACTGGTTGACCCATCGATGGAAACGGAGTTGACCAACGTTACTGACCCTCAGCGTCTTCTCGTCTATATTTCTATGTCAGAGAAGACACTTCACGACTTGGCGGACATCTATAAATGCCGTGTGAGTGATCTGCCCTCACTCTTGCCTGCAGTAACACTCGTTACTTATTGGGGGAAAGAACTCCAACATAAAGGACATATCGATGCCATCAGCGGCAATGTAGAGGAGTCAACAGGCTCTCTGATTCTCAGGGCTTCATTTGAGAATTCTGAAGAACTGTTCCGTAACGGCAGCAATGGAACGATTATCATACCTTACGAACTGAAGAATGTCATCGTTATCCCACAAGAGGCAACTTACGATATTCTGAATAAACAGTTTGTGTATAAAGTGGTTGATGGGATTGCTAAGGCCTGCGAAATCAAGGTCTTTCCTTATGATAATGGAATGGACTATGTTGTGACCGATGGTTTGGAGCCTAGTGATGTCATTATCGCTGAAGGAGCCGGACTAGTGAAAGATGGAATGCGGATAAAGGTAAAGAAGTAAGAAAGTAAGAAAGTGAAAAGCAAGTTTTTCATAGATCGTCCTATATTGTCGATTGCCCTTGCTGTGATGATGGCACTGGTGGGCATCGTAGGCTACGTCAATCTGCCTGTAGAACAGTTCCCTAACGTGGCACCGCCTATCGTAGAGGTGAGTGCAGAATATCCAGGTGCTAGTGCCGAGGCTGTCCAGAAAAGTGTGATTGTACCTATTGAGCAGGCTATCAATGGTGCCAATGGCATCGAATATATCAGCTCATCATCAACGAGCAGTGGGACTGCCTACCTCCAAGTGGTATTCAAGAATGGTACTGACCCTGAAATGGCAGTAGTGATGGTAAAGAACAAAATATCGCAGGTAGAGAGCCTACTGCCCCGCGAGGTACTCAAAAAGGGTGTCCTTGTGGAACCATCACAAGAGACATATCTGAAAGCCATCGCCTTAGAAAGTTCTGACAACCGCTTCGAGAGTGACTTCATCTCCAACTATTTTGATATCAACATCAAACCGCGCCTGCAACGTATCAAGGGTGTCGGTAAAATAAATTTGCTAGGCAATACATTTGCCATGCGCATATGGCTTGATCCGAAGCGCATGGCGCAATGTAACCTTAAGCCTCAAGACATAGAGGAGGTACTGACGGGACAGAACAATGAAGCACCCATCGGTACATTAGGTAAAAATTCCAAACACACCTTTCAATACACTTTGGTATATCGGGGACGACTGATCAACGAAGAGGAGTTCGGAAATATTGTCATCAAATCACTTCCTGATGGTGACGACCTACGCTTGCGCGACGTAGCTCGTTGTGAATTGGGTTCGGAGACTTATTCTTACGACAGCTGGATTAACGGGCACACAGGCACGGTGGCCTTTATCACACAGATGCCTGGAACCAATGCTCGACAGGTGAACCTGGAGATTGACAAACTCTTAGAAGATATGAAACCGCAACTGCCGCCAGGATTGAAAATTAAAATGCTATTAGACAGTAATGAATTTCTTGATGCATCTATGTCGGAAGTCTATAAAACACTATTTGAGGCTATCATTTTAGTGGTGTTAGTGGTGTTGGTGTTTCTACAGAATAGTCGCGCCACACTGATACCGACCTTTGCCATCATCGTTTCACTACTCGCCACATTCGCCTTTATGTATATGGTTGGATTCTCGCTCAACCTCATCACCCTATTTGCCTTGGTTCTGGTGATCGGCACTGTGGTAGATGACGCGATTGTGGTGGTGGAGGCTGTACAAAGCGAATTCGAGAATGGGGTGCGCTGCCCTTATCAGGCCACCCTCAATGCGATGGGCAATATCGGTACGGCTGTCGTTACGACTACAGTGGTCTTTATGTGTGTGTTTATTCCGGCTTCATTCTCAGGCGGCCTGAGCGGCACATACTACAAGGAGTTCGGACTGACAATGGCTGCTGCTGTGGCCTTCTCTACACTGAATGCACTCACGCTCTCCCCTGCACTATGTGCATTGTTTCTTAAAGATGAAGGGGACTCTACCCCTGCTAACGCCGCCCCCTCTCGTAGGGTTCAAACATTCGGCAAACGATTCAGTAACGCTTTTAATGCATCGCTGGCGGTTTTGACAGAGAAATATCGGAAAGGGCTGTCTATATTCATCCACCGCAAATGGATCGTGGGTGTGCTGCTCGTTGTGGCCATCGTCATGCTGGCATGGCTTTTACGGGTGACACCCACCGGATTGGTACCTAATGAGGATACTGGCGAAATAATGATTGACATCACAACACAACCGGGTTCTACCTTAGAGCAAACGAAAAAAACGGTCTATAGAGTGGCTGAAGCTGTGAAGGATATTGAGGAGATAGAAACATGTGCATCTATGGTGGGATGGAATGTTCTCGGCGGAGAGGGAGCACACCTGGGCATGTTGGACATGAAACTCAAGCCTTGGGATGAGCGAAAAGGTAGCGACCATACCATCGACGCTGTGATGAAGAAGATAAAAAAACTCACCAGTCACATTAAGTCGGGCACCATGTACATCTATGCCACACCTACCGTATCGGGCTATGGATATAGTGATGGTATTGATATGTTTATACAAGACTATGAGGGGCGTTCTATAATCAAGCTGAAAGAAGTGACAGACCGCTTTACCAAAGCTTTGGAAGAGCGTAAGGAGGTCAATACGGCATACTGTTCCTACGAAGTGAACTTCCCCCAATTTACCGTATCAGTCAATGCTGCCATCTGCAAGCGCTATGGCATTGAGCCCACTGAAGTACTCGAGATCCTGAATGGTTATATTGGTGGCGATTATGCCTCACAATTCAATGCTTTCGGTAAGCTATATCACGTCATTCTACAGGCTGATCCAGAGTTGCGTGCTGATATAGACGACCTGAACAATATCCAGATCAACGTGAATAATTACTATATTCCCATCACCGAACTGGTGACACTCAAGAAGACTTATGGTGTAGAGTCGTTGGGGCGTTTCAACCTGTTCTCCAGTATCAGTATTGAGGTATCTCCAGAAGATGGCTATAGTACAGGTGATGTAATCCAAGCCATTGCAGAGGTAGCCAGCCAGTCATTGCCACAGGGCTATGGTTACGATTTCACTGGAAAGACTCGCGAAGAGATTTCTTCCACCGCTAACATGACCTGGGTATTTCTGCTCGTTTTAATTTTTGTCTATCTCGTACTATGCTCACTTTATGAGAGCATGCTCATTCCGATGGCCGTATTGCTGAGTGTTCCTTTTGGCATTGCAGGCAGTTTTGCTATCGTCTATATGACTGGATTGGAGAATAACATCTACATGCAAGTGGGTATCATCATGCTGATTGGTCTGCTGGCTAAGACAGCTATTCTGCTGACCGAATATGCCAGTGCCCGTCGCCATGATGGCATGAGTATCACTGATGCTGCCCTTGAGGCTGCCAAAGTCCGTCTGCGTCCTATCCTGATGACGGCCATGACGCTTATTATCGGTCTGCTGCCGCTTGTCTTTGCCACTGGGGCAGGAGCCGCCAGCAACATATCATTGGGTATCTGCGTCATCTCAGGCATGACTTTTGGTACCCTCGCGCTGCTCTTCTTCGTCCCTGTATTCTTTATCATCTTCCAACATCTGGAGGAGAAATACATGCCAAAGCGGAAAATGCAGAAAAGCGTGATACCTCTCCTCGTCTCCTTGTTCGTCTTAACCAGTTGCGGTACTTATTCCAACTATCAGCGTAAAGGCTCCGTCATCAACGACAGCATTGTGCGTTCCGATCTCGCTCAGGCAGATGATTCACTCCTCACGCTTCACTCCTCATTTTCACAGGGGTGGCACGAGTTGTTCACAGAGCCTCGTTTGGCAGCTCTTATCGAGGAAGGATTGGCTCATAACAGCAACCTGAACATAGCCAAGCTCCATGTAGATGTAGCCAAAGCCTCCTTGCGCCATGCCAGAGGGGAGTTGTTCCCTTCACTCGAACTTGGAGCCCAAGGCGGGACAAGCCGTTTCAAGAATTCGGGAAACGACCCCATGTCGGAAAGCAGATTTGGCTTCAGAGCAGAAGCCAGTTGGGAGGTCGACATCTTTGGAAAACTGCAGAATGCCAAGAAAGCAGCCGCTGCTAATGTGGAAGAGAAGGCTGCCTATGTACAAGCTGTGCAGGTAGAGCTGATTGCCACGATAGCCACTTGCTATTTCCAACTCGAGATGTACGATGCCCAGATCAGCGAAACCCGTAATATCGTCAACAGTTGGGATGAGAGTGTACGAACCCAGAAAGCTCTGATGGCTGTGGGCGAGGCTACCAGCGACGAGGTAAGTATGGCAGAGGCCAGCAAACTTGAAGCAGAGGAAACCCTTGAGGCACTGCAGTTGCAGATGATAGAGGCAGAAAATGCGCTCTGTGCCTTATTAGGGCGTTATAGCGGTCATATCGAGAGGGGCGACTTCCTGACATCCTGCGAACAGATGCCTCTGATAACTCAAGTGAATATTCAGGCACTTGCCACGCGTCCTGATATCCGTCAGGCAGAGGCAGCTCTCAAGAAAGCCTTCTATCTCACCAACAACGCACGGGCAGCCTTTTACCCCTCATTGAATCTCTCAGGCATCATCGGATGGACTAATGATCTTGATGAAGTGGTTTCTCCAGCAGGTCTGCTTATGAGGGCATTAGGTTCGCTCACACAGCCCGTTTTTGCCAAAGGCAAGCTGAAGGCTGAAGTCAAGAAGGCGCAAGCCGAACAAGAAGAGGCTAAGATTGCCTTCCGTCAGGCCATCCTCAAAGCAGGACAAGAGGTTAACGATGCCTTGGCTACCCGCCAATACACCCAGCGAGCCATCAAACAAATCTCACAGCAGGTGGAGAAACTAACGGATGTGCTAGATGCAACAGAGAAACGGATGCGCTACGACAGTGAGGTCAACTATCTGCAAGTGCTTCTGGCCCGCCAAGAATTACTTGAGGCGCGTCTATCCCTACTGAGTCGTCATTATGGATTCTTGGACTCTACCATACAATTGTATAAGGCTTTAGGCGGAGATGTCATTCAGTAGAGTTCAACCCAAGGCCTACTCGGACGAGTCGGGCCAGGGCTCAAATTCCAGTTCCAACTCACACCATGCTCCCTGGCTGGAGGCCAGTGCCCCGTTTGACGAGGGACTTCCTGGATTTGACACACCTAAACCCAACAGACGGATGGGGTGAGAATGAAACTCCACTTGTTGCATCAGCTGTTTGGCCAATGGCAGAATGTACTCCGAACCGCCGAGCCTCGTAGCTGGCAGTGGATACCACACCGCGTTCGGCATCATGACCGACTGCGATGGGCTTGCCCCTCAGTTCTGGATGATCCCGCTGCTCCACAGCAGCAAAGAACTGATCCATATCCACGTGAATGATCTTGTTCATCTTTCTACGCAATTGATTAGCGCCGTCCTTAGATT
>Ga0326511_10002815_pt1 | contig 14008 bp, 10 predicted proteins | sample 0_2496_0518_D_FD_203701 | JGI IMG/M metagenome (GOLD analysis project Ga0326511, IMG submission 203701) | Bovine rumen microbial communities from UC Davis, California, United States - 0_2496_0518 | ecosystem: Host-associated > Mammals > Digestive system > Stomach > Rumen | place: USA... | reverse complement strand
CAACCTTGGTATTCAAAGCTGGAGTCGCATCTGGTTTCTTGACTGTGACAGCATAGTTGATCAAAGAAGAACTGCTTTCCTCTTCAGAACTTTCTTCATCTTCACTAGATTCTTCTACAACAGAAGCAATAACACTGCTTTCAGTATCTTTGCTAGATGGGGCAACACTAGAAGTATTACCACCACAAGAAGCAAGGGAGAGCATGGTGAGAAGAGATGTTATTAAAAGATATTTTTTCATGATTTATTTTCCTCCAAGAGTAATGGAAAGACTATACTCTTTTTTCTTAATTTTGAAAAGCATTATAATCAGCAACCAAATCATCATAAGTGACACTGCCAGAATGAATTTTTCTGATGATATTACATTCATCAAGAACAAAGGTCATCGGATAGACGCTGGTTCCACCCAGTCTGGTATAGAAAGAATAGATACCGTTTTTATCCTGTAGATAATCAAAGTCATATTCTTTCCATAATGTCGTTTGATCAAGATCATCTACATGAGTGTTGATAAAACCTTCAACATCTTCTTTAAAAGCATCGGTCGTATCTTTATCACTTTCTGTTTCCGATTCAGAAGAGTGAATGGTGATGATATTGACATCATAATTCTCTTTCAGTTTGTTGAAATAAGGAATCTCTTTGATACAAGGACCACACCAGGTTCCCCAGAAATTGATGAAGGTGACTTTACCTAGGCTGTCTCGGATGTTGAATTCATCATGAGATAGATAACGATAGAAACTTTCTTCAGGTAGATAATGGTCAAGATAGACAGGATTTTTTATCTCCGCAGATTTCTGTTGGGCAAGTAAAGCGTCCTTCTTAACCAAACACATGGATTTAGAAACATCTTTACTGATAATGATGATATTGCTATCCCCATCAATATAGGCACAATACGGATACTGAACTTCATTTTCACCAATAAAGTTTCGAATTGCAGAATTTTCATTATCATCATAACCAAACTGCAGATCATAGTTAGCGTAGTCGACATTGACCTTCTGCATCAACGAACTCATCGCCTGATAAGGGAAAAGAACAAAGATATCACAGTTTTCATTTCCTTTTTTGGTCTCATCAAGATTTTTGATCAGTTCATCATCCGCATCTTCTAAAAAGACAAGGAAGGAAGAACGGTCTTTTTCATCCTGAGCTGAAGAAGAGAAGTTCATCGCTTCATGATGGAAGGAAGTATAGTTGAAACTGGCAGTCGACTTACCGTTGATGGTATTAACAGTGACTTCAGCAGCCGTTTTATCCTTGGCGATGAAGTTGAAATAGACTAGCGAACCAATTAAAGTTACACCCATGACGGAATAAAGAATCGTCCAGGTTAATTTGTTGATCTTAGCATTAGTCATTCTTGCTTCCTCCTTCGTTAGAAAGAGTTTTGGCTCTGACTTCTCTATTCTCTAGAGTCTCTTTGCTATAACCAGGATATAAGTAGGCAAGCGGACCTCTGAAATGAATGGCTTTGACTGGACATCCAGGGATACATTTACCACACTGGATACATTCATGATCACCAACTTCTTTGACATCCATGTTACATTCTTTCACACAGATACCACACTTGGTACACTTCTTCTTATCCACGGTGATACCGACAAGATTTAACTTGTTGAAGAAAGAATAAATAGCACCTAACGGACAGACAAAACGACAAAATGGTCTAAACATCAAGATGGACATCACCATAAAGAAGACCATGATGAGAGATTTCCAGGTAAACAGAGCACCTAACATCTCTAATAAACTTTCATTGTTAGGGTTTAACAATAAGCCATAAGCGCCACCAAAGGTGCCAGCTGGACAGATGTACTTACAAAACGCAGGAACCGCCAAGTTCTGAATTCCGTATACCACAGGTAGAATGATAACTAAGGTTAGAAGTAAGAAGTACTTCAGATAACTAAGACCACGGGTGAATTTCGACTTGGTGATCTTAAACGTCTTGATCTTATATAACATGTCCTGTAATAAACCAAAGGGACATAACCAACCACAAATCGTTCTGCCAAAAATCAAACCGTACATCAATAAAATGCCGATGACATAAAAGGCGGTCGAATGACCAGCACCAGCTAAGGCATTTTGAAGAGAACCAAGTGGGCAAGCACCAATTGCACCTGGACAAGAATAGCAGTTCATGCCTGGAACACAGATGGCTTTTGAAGCACCTTTATAGATATTGCCAGTGATATATCCTTTTAAATTCGCATTGTAAAGAAGAGCAGCAAAAGCCTGCACAATATGTCTGCGATTAGGGATGTGGTTCTTGATCCAGGACCACGTATTAGAAATGATCTTTTGCATACTATCCTAGACCTATACACTCCGTGCAGATGTTGATGGCTTTGTTTAAGACCTCACCAACTTCACCATTGATCGCACCAACAATAATGAAGGTGATTGCCGTAAGAGCAATGACACCACGAATGATATTGATAATTAACTTTTCTTTTGAGTCATCCTGAGAAACTTCTTCATCCTTCTTTTTCATCTTCAGACGCTTTAAGACTTCCATCGACTTCTTCATAAAATACTCTTTGATTAGATAAGAGACGACAAGCACAACATAGATACCAAATAAAAATGGTAAGACATGAATACCTAGAGATATGGCTTGTTCTAATAAGTCTCCATGGGCGTCAAAGTTATTTGGATTGACCACATAAGCAACCGGGAACACCAATAAACCAAGAGATAAAACTATACAAATGATATTCACAATCAAAAGATAGCGTTCGTTCTGTTTATATAAAGCGAGTTCTTCATTTTCTAATAAGGAAAGATCCTTTTTGGATTTCAGGAAATCATACTGATCAAAAATCTCTCTTTTTGTTCTCTTCTTCTCTTTGTCCTTGAAGACAAAATGAAGAACCAATGAAGCAATCAAAGAAAGAACAAAGAAGCTAAGAGCCGTGATGATTAATCCACCGCGTTTCGCGACACTTTCATAAGAATAGACATTGCTTAACCCTTCTTCTTTTCCAGCGAAGTAGATATCACCCAAAGCCCAAATTAAAAGAAAACCAGCGACAACACATAAAATTGTCGTGGCTATCTTAAATATCAATGGTAAAGGTAATACTTTCTTTTCTCGTTCCATTTCCATATCCAGTGATGTTTTAACACGCACATTTTATAAGATATAAAGATAACTTTCAAATATTTCTCAAAGACGGAAAATAACACCTATTTACAACAAAGCAGAAGAAAAAAGCATATAGAGTGGATAACCATGTGCAAAACACACCCCTTCCTTGAAATAAGATTTAAAGAGTAGAAAACAGTCCTGTTTTATGCCAGATAAACTTTTTATATGATAGCGTTTTCAATTTTCATGCTTTTGTATCATCTTCCATCAAAAAGAAATCACAGTTATGTTTTTCTCTTGTTTACTTTATTCTCTTCCTAAAGAAAAACCACCCTAAAACAATGCAAAAAGAGCATTCTTAAGATAAAAATGAAACCATCTAAGTTTGTTTCAATAAAAAAGATAGTTTCAAAATGTCAAAAATTCAAAAAAATCATCTTTTAAAAAGTTTTTACAAGAAATTGACCATATATTAAGATTTACCCATATGAAAATGGAACGAACAAATATCTAAGGGGGTTAAACTTATGACCAAAAGATTACTCAAAAGCTTAATCGGATTATCTACATTATTACTTGTCGGTTGTGGTAACAACGTCACCTCTACTTCTACACCAGCATCTGACGCTTCTACTGTCACGGAAACTTCTACCGTTGCTGAAACTTCTACCGCCACAGAAACTTCTTCGGTTGCGGATGTCTCTTCTGTCCAGGAGAATTTACCAGACTTTACCGATTACAAACTCATCTTCTTAAACAAGGCCAACAAAGCCTTAAAAGGTCTCAAAGTCACTTTGACTGGTGAAGATTTTGAAGAAACCAAGACCACTGGTATCAGAGGTAGCGTCACCTTCAAGGAGACGCCTACTGCTGACTACACCATCACCGTCAGTAGCCTTCCTGCTGGTTATACCTGGGAAACAGCTCTTACCTTTGATAAGGCGGAAGCAGAACAGACCTTCATCGCCGCTAGTGAACTTAGATCAGCTGATGATTACACCACCGCTACCAAATACACCACTGGCGATATCATGTGTGACTTCTATGCCAACCGTGCCTGGAATGAAACAGTCGATGGCACGACTACCGTCAAGAGCGAAAGCACACCATTATCCGATATCTTAGATGGTAAAGATGCAGTCATGCTCAACTTCTGGGGTACCTGGTGTGGCTGGTGCGTCCGTGAAATGCCTGCCTTTGAATCCTTCTATCAAGCCCATGACAACATCGGTATCTATGCCGTTTCTGATAGGGATGATGTCAACGCCGTTGCCACTTTTAAAGCAAGCAACAACTTAACCTTCGATTTGGCTAGCTTACCAAACACCAACTTGATCGGTTCCTTCTCTATTTCCGGTTATCCAACCACCGTCGTCATCGATTCTTATGGTTTGATCACCAAGGTTCACTCCGGCGCCTTACAGACGCTTGCTGAAGTCGAAACCTTAATGAGCGACTATATCGACTAATATAAAGAAAAACTTACGTAACAAAATACATGCCTTGCGGGGATTCCCACAAGGCATGTTTTCAATTTATGCTAGTAGCAGATTAGGCTTCAACAGCGTCTTTCTTATCCTGACGTAAGAACATACCGACAGTGATAAGAATAGAAGCCAAAGCGTAGAAGACGATAGCGACGACGGAAGTTCCAAAGGCAGTCCAGCCTAAGCTGTTGGTGCTATCCCAAGAGAACAAGGAAGAGATCAATTCAACTCTATTTAAAAGGATAAAGCCAAACATAAAGCCAAAACCGGCAATCGCAACAAGTAAGACAACTGGCATCCAGAAAGCTTTGGCAAACTTGATGCTGGCTAAGAAGCCACAGACACCAACTAAGAAAGCAAGAATAGAGATGGTAATGCCCAAACCAGCCTGAGAGCCAAGATCATTAGCCTGAACACCATTGGTGACAAGCGTAAAAATCATACCGAGAAGACCAAAGAGTGCAGCCACACAATAAAAGATATTGGCAATACTTAATTTCTTAAAGAAGCTCATAATTATTCACCCTCCTGAGTACGAGCAGCAAGGATGTAGAGAACAAGACAAGCCGCTAAGGCGACACCGGCGACGATGTCGATGGCAAAGTAGACACCTCTCCACCAGGTCATATTCCATTCGGCGTGAGAAGATTCATTGACAGCGTTCATCATGTTGGACTGAGCAAAGGCGTATAAGACGTTCTTGGCAGCCATCTTCAACTGCAACTGAATGTTGCGGTCATGAGCGTAGAGTTCCGCACTTGGTTTGACACCATCAGCGACAGACTGATAGTTATCAAAGCCAGCATCAGAATAACCGATACGGACATCATAACCGGATAAACCAGCATTGGCGACACAAGAATAGATATCGAAGTCATCACGAATATCGGAGACAGCATAACCTCTGAAGCCCCATTCATTACGGCAGATATCCGTAAGTAAACCACGGCTAGAAGTACATTCAACACCACCGATCTTAGAGAAGGAGGTCATGAGACCTAACATACTGGCGTCATGATCTTCAGTATCATACTTGGTAGCTTCAACAGCAATCTGGAAAGCGCGGAGTTCAATTTCTCTGGCTCTCTGTTCGGTCATAAATGGAGCAAGACCATTACGGTTGGTTTCCTGATCGTTGAAAGCGAAATGCTTAGGAGCAGCGATCAAACCATACTTTAAGGCGCCCATGGAGAATTCCATACCGGTCGTACCGCATAAGACAGCATCTTCCGTATAGTAGTCACCGTTTCTACCGTTGTAGGCAGTACGATGTGTGTTCAAGCCTGGACCCCAAAGGATTGGAAGACCAACAATCGCAGCCTGCAAGCCAACGATTTCACCAAGTTCATATTGTAAATCTGGATCGAAGGAGCTAGCGACCATTGGACCGCAAGCGAAGACTTCAAATTCATATTCAGCATTGTTGTCATCGGTTGGGACAGCCCATGGAGCAGTAACGGTGGAGTTCTTGATCTGTAAGGCGACACCATTACCGGAGTTTTCGGAATAGGAACCCTTGACGAAACCGATAGAATCGATACTTCTGAACTGGTTACCACCACAAGCGATAACGCCCATAGCTTCTTCCATTGTCATCTGGTTGAGCAAGTCATTCCATCTTGGATCATCATAATCGGCCAACTTCATGTTGGAAATGGTGTACTTGGTAGCAGTGGAACCCCAGATGATGTCAGAACAATCATCCGTGGTAGAAACTTCATAATATTTACCATTGAGATGAGTGAGTAAAGAAGCTGGAGCTTCTAAGTTGGTATAGGAAACTGGATAAGTGCCATCCCAATCGTATCTGGATAATTCGGTAACGCCACCCTTCTTGTAGTAATTGAAGTCAGCATATTCAAGATGGTTAGAAACCTTGGTGTTGGTCTTGGTTACAGCAAAGGTAACATCATCAACATCACCAGCAGCATAGTTGTATTCATAGGTGTAGACTTTGCTGGCATCACCGTTATAATCCATACCATTGGTGGTGTTCTTGCCCTGAGAAGCTAAGACGTTGTTTAAAGCATCATGAGCACCATTACCTAAGGCGAAAGCGTATTTGCCTTCGTCTAAGATCCAGGTACCAAAGGTGCCATCACCATTGTCGTGACTCATATCATAAGAAGCGATGTTCTGTAAGTCGACATCGATGGTGACTGTTTCGCTAGCACCTGGAGCGATGTCCTTGGTCTTACCATAGTTGAGCAGCTGGATAGAAGCTTTTTCAACACCATTGGCCTTATATGGAGCCTGACCATAGATTTGAATATTGCTCTTACCAGTGATCGTATCATCAAGGTTAGTAACCTTGACCTTGAACTGCATAGAGAAATCATGACCCTTATGGATAATGGTTGGTTCACCGACGAATTCCTGCTTGAAGCCTTTGCCATAGTTCATACCATAGCCAAAGCCCCAAGTGACTTCCTTGGTATAATCCCAATTACTTTCTCCCTGAGTCGCACCCTTGTTGGAAGAGGCGTTGCCTCTCTTGTTGACGATATCATCATATCTGGTTTCATAATACTTGTAACCAGTGTAGATGGATTCAGCTTCCACGGTGTACTTTGTGGAGTTTCTTCTGGTGATCTGGTCCGCATTGGAGAATGTGAAATCACCCATGTTGAGCATGGCTGGAGCAGACAAGTTACTTGTCGCATACGTATCAGATAAACCACCAGAAGGAGAAACCTTACCGGAAAGAATATCCGCGATACCTAAGGTACCATAGTTACCTGGCTGACCAACCCATAAGATGGAGTCAATCTGGTCATCATTAGCAAGATCACCGAGTTCCATTTGGGAAGAGGTGTTGACCAAAACGATAACTTTCTGGAAATTAGCCTTTGCCTTGGCTATAATGTCTTTTTCGTTCTGGGTAAGCTGTAATGGTTCAGTGAAACCCAAGCCTTCCTTGACAGCGCCTGGCAAGTAGTCAGTGGATTCACCAGAAGGTCTGCCGACGACGACAATAGCTGCGCCATTATAGTTAGCAAAAGAAGATTCAAAGTTTGCATTAGCAGCGACAAGTTGATCGATAGATGGTTCTAATGGATCAAAGCTTCTGGACTGTCTTGGACCCTTGTTGGTGACACCCATGGTGTCTTCCAAAGCGTGATAAGCAGCGATGGTTTCTGGATTGAGTTCATAGCCAGCACCGGCACCGCCGACTTCTGCAAAATCATAATCATCCAAATCGGTGTATTCGACTGGTGTGGCAACACCGCCACCCCATCCACCACCAGAAGTGGAAGCGGAATTGTGAACATCTCTGAAGTTTGTTCTGGTCACATCCTTGTTCAAAGCATCTTCTAAAGGAATGACAGGACCTTCAATTGGCATACCCATAGCCGCACCCTGAATCATCTTATGGGATCTCATACCCAATAAGGTGACCTTAGTACCAGAGGCTAATGGTAAAACGTTGTTGTTGTTCTTCAATAAGACAGCACCACCGCTAGCCTGGCGACGGCCGTACTCAATGAACTTTTTGATGAGTTTCTTGGTATCGACCTTGCCACTGGTCATCACTTCTTCCGGTGGAACGAATGTGTCCCACAAGGAACCGTCATCTTCGGAGACCATCTTGGAAGATTGTGTGCCTAAAGCAGAGTCAATCTGACCTTTAAAGTTCTCCAAAGTCATACCTGTGGTGATACCCACAGATAAAAGCATAGCTGAAACAAACGTCAAGCCACGCCACAAGCCTTTGTTTTTCATATGTTTTCCCCCCTTGTGCTTGTTGTGGTCCCATTCTAATTGTTAGGGCTTTCATCTGACAAGGAATGTGTCGTAAGTTGTCGTTGAAGCGACGTGAGGACATCGTTATTTTGAATTATTGATGGGCAAAATTACGTCGAGATAAAAGATATCTTCGACCGCTGTAGAAGTGAGAGAGCCTTTGTATTTGGAGGCGATTAACGCCATGGATTTCATACCAAAACCATGCCAGGACTGGTCTTTTTTGGTCTTGGGAAGACCATTTTCAAACTCGATTTCTCCCTGGTAATAGTTTTCGACGTGGATAGATAACAGTCCACTGTTTGAACGAACATTTAAGGAGATACAGCGTTTATCCTCATCCTGTATTCCCGAGACGGATTCAATCGCATTAGATAAGGCATTGCCAAAAAGGGAGTAGATATCAGATTCTTCCATGAAATTCAAATCTTTTCCATTACAGGCACAAGTCAGTGTGATTTTGTTCTTTTCACACTGTAAGGAACGGTCAGTCAAGATGACATCTAACGCATCGTTACCCGTTTTGTAATGAGAATCATAAATACGTAACGCACGTTCAACTTCCTGGAAATTCTCATCGCTGTTATCTTGTCTCAAACGTCTAATCTGATGTTTAAGATCATGAACTTTGATATTGATAAGTTCGATGTTTTCTTTGGATTGGAGATACTGTTGCTTTTCACGATGAAGCATCTCTTCCATGATATCCACCTTTTCTTCCATGACATCATTTCTCGTCAAGGTATTCAAGAAAAGCAAAACGAAGATGTTAGAGATGATGGCATATAAAGATTCAGCTAATACAGAGATGGTATTACGATTCTGATTATCTCTAGTAAGTCGGCTAAGACCGACGCAGACAAAGATGACAAACAAAGAGAAGAAGATTCTCTTTTTCATCTTTTCTGCTTTACCAGGAACAATCTCTTTATCGTAGACAAACAGAGCAAAAGTCGCGACATAGACGAAGATGAAGATGGCGATTTCAATCGCGATTTGAACCCAGACATAATGGAAGACCGTGTCATTGTTGGGAATATAATGGATGAGATAAGTGATATTCGAAGCGATGTGCTGTGACGCGTAACCACCCGCACAATACATCAAGACAGTAAACAGAGAAACTTTAAAGGTGACAAACATACAGACGATTGATTCCGCAAAAATCACCAAATAGAAGAGAAACTTGAAGATAGAGATATCGACACTGACTGGTTCACCATAGCTGACCGCATGTCCTGAAACCAATGTATAGATCAATTGAATCTCAAACGTGATAGCCATCATCAGCACATAAGAAGAAATCAATCGCATCCAAAAGTAACTTCTTCGTGGTGCCTTCCACAAGAAAAGAAGTTCAGCAGCAAAGATCTCACTTGCCATAAGCAAAGTGCTGATATAATCAAAAACTATCATTTGGTTCCACCGATATATTGAGCAAAGGTATTTAAGAAAGCTGTTCTCTTATTTCTGGAAAAGCGTAATTTTTCGTTATGAATCATCAACACATCACCTTCCACACTGGTGACATGTTTCAAATTGACCAAAGTATAAGAGTTACAACGAGCAAAATGATAAGGTTCCAGTTTTTCTTCCCAGGCGGATAAAGAAGCGCGTAACTGAATCTGTTCGTCGACCAAATGGAAGACCACATCATGATTCTGTACTTCCAGATATAAGATTTCTGCAGTCGGAACCTTTCTAGTCATGGTTCTTGTCTGAATCAGAATCGAACCTTCTTGTTTACGATGCTGTAACTCATTGACAATACGGGTCAATTTCATTTTGAAATTTGCATATTTAACCGGTTTGATGATGAAATCAAAAGCTTGGACCTCATAGCCGTCAACAGCAAACTGAGCCAGGTTTGTCACAAAGACAAGCAAAGTGTTTTTATCTACCTTTCTCAACTCTTTGGCAGCATCCATACCGTTCATAAACGGCATTTCTATATCCAAAAAGACCAGATCATACTGAGAATGGAACGTGTTGATAAATTCCATACCGTCGGGATGAAGTTCAATATCAAAAGTGACATTATTCTCTTGAGAATAATGCTCCAACATCTGCGATAAAATTTGGCTTGCTTGAGGGTTATCTTCGACAATTGCAACCTTGAAATTCATAATCTAATTATAACGAAAATGCATGAAATAGTGAGACTTTTTTAAAATTTTTATAGCAAACAGTAACTTGATTCATCGTCTAAACAAAACCATAAAAACAAGAAAATTATTGCGCCTTATTCTAAAGAATAAACTATAATACAAGTATGAGCAAAACTAAGAAAAAACATCCCGTCAGAAAATTGATTATCGTTCTGACAAGCATCATCGCCATATTATTAGTCAGTGTTGGAGTCCTGATTACCGACTTTACCGATAATACACCTGACTATATCAGTGAAGTTGACAACATGACCACAGGTGACTTCATGGCAAATAAAGCCCAGGAGTCATTAGAAAATAGCGGCCCACTTGATGACTTTGAATACCTTTTTGATGAACATGACTTGAACAACCTTCTTGCCACCATCGTCAAAGAGATCAAGATTCCCATGGTTAATTTGAAGTCTATCTACCTAGATATCGATGAAGAAGATAACATCAAGGTGGAAGCGCCTTTGTGGGCGCTCTTCTATAAGTCCTGTGCGAAAGTCGATGGCAAACTCACCTATGATGATACCACGCTCACTCTTCGTATCACGGAAATCAAAGTAAACTTATTAACATCTAATTTCGGTATAGTCAACTGGATATTATCTGATGAAGTTGTCTCTAATATTCAAAAGGCCATCAATGATGCCGGGGTGGAACTTACCATGTGGAAAGAAAACAATGATATCCTCGCCAGCATGACTAATATCGATATCTGTAAGACCATCATCAATTGCACTAATGGTTCTGGTGTCGGCTTCCTCAGTGCGGCTTTAGTCGCTGGAACTCTAAACGCTAATAACGTCAACCTCATCGTCAATCAAAACGGACTGACCGGTATCGTCGTAAAGAAATCGTTGCTATAAAAAGTGTCCCTTCTAGACTGTCTAGAAGGGACATATTTTATGCAGGAAGGAAGTTACCTAAAGGGATAATTAGGCTTCTTTCTTCTTACGGAATACTGGCAAGAGGAGATCAAGAACGACCCAGCAAGCAGCAGCGCCGAATAAGACGGCAGTGGCAACTTCACCAGAGATGACAAGAACCTGCCATGGTGGAGTGATACGAATGATTTCATCACCGGAAGTAAAACCGTTGATGGCTTCACTAGTTAAGGCAGCCTTTAAGATGGACTTAGCAGAGCTTCTCATAGCCCAAGCAAGCTTACCAGAGTGGATGGTACCAGTCAATTCATCACTGGCTTCACTCGATGAGGAAATAGAGTTCGGCCACTTGGCAAAGTTGCTGGAATAATCTTCTTCATACTTAGTAGAATAATCATTTAAAAGTTGGAACCCTTTTTGAAAAACTCCATGAATAACCAAGTCCTTCCAGCGAGCTTTGACCATATCTCTGAACCAAGAAGCATTCATAAACAAAGTCAACCAAGGATTACCACTTTTGGCTGCATAATAACCTAGACCATCATTGACAACATCTTTTTTAATGCCATAGGCAGAGTCATAATCCCAGGGAGCCTGGAAAGTCAGTTTCTGATTGCCAGTAGATGACATATCCACACTCATATAAAAGGAAGACCATCCGATATCCGGATCACAGGAGATTTCCTGAATGATATAAGTGTCCACCAAAGAATCAATATCAATATATTGTTTAATCAGACTCTCACTATCAATAGCACCACTGGCTAAAAGATTCTGCTTATTAGCATCAAAAGAAAAGTATTGATGGTTGATGATGGCTTTATAGCTCAATTTGAATAAGTTTTCTAAATACTTCTTCAGATAACTCTTCTGATTGTCATTATAGATAGTGGATTTAATGGTATAACCATGTTGTCCACACCAAGCACTTCCACCTTTAAAAGTAGGGATGTTATCTTGTGGATGATTGATGGTAAATGTAGGATCTCCATCTTCTCCTTCTTGCTCATAATACCCGTCATACTCAAATAGATAACCAATATCGTTACCAAGATAATGGTTACCTTGTTCATCATCAAGGTCTTCAACATCCGTAATATTTACTCTGCCAGAATTGACTTGTTGCTGCTCACAAAGAAGATACATACCCCAATAGGTATTGTTGATTTCAAGGCTGACAGGAACAAAGTCTGAACAATATAACCCCTGTTGGCCTAACAGCTGATTACCCAAATAAAACGAATAGGCGTTATGTAGCATACTAGCATCTTTCACTTCCGCTAATAGCACCCAGGATTTTGCCTTCAGATCATCGTTTAGGCCTAACATCTTCTGTTTCTTTTTGAACTTGATACGGAAAGGCTTTTTTGAATAGTTGGCGGTGTAGTTGCCTCTGACTTTCACGCCTGCATCAACATCTTCTAATTCATAGTCTTCATCACAATTGGAGACGCTGACTTTTGCATCTACATAATCCCATTTCTCAAGTCTATTAGGTAAAGTAGCAAAATCATTGCTGTTATCATTTGTCTTAATAGAAATCGTAGGTAATAAAGCAGGTGCTTGATACTCGTAATCAAACAAAGACTCTTCTTCCGCGGAAGACGAAGATAAAGATGTAGATGTAGATAATGATGATTCTTCAGTAGAGGATGGTAATGAACTGCTCTCAAGAGAAGAACTTATAACCGAGGAATGTTCTTTCTCTTTTGAGGATTCTTCCTTTTTCACACTGCTGGAACTAGACACTTCTACTGTTGATGATGGATAAGAATTCTTCTCTTCCACTACCGTCCCACACGAAAACAACATAAGGGCACTCAGTACTGCGATAGACTTCTTTTTCATAGACTCCCCTTTCTTTTTTCTCTATTGTAAAGAAGAAAAATTAACACTTTTCATTGTTTTCGTAACATTGGAGTTGTTTTACGTAATTCAAGAATCTAGTAAACGGACACCACCTGGGTATCATTGTTCAAACTCACTCCTATAAGAGAAAATCCCTTGAAGTTCAAGGAACCCCAAGGGATTATAGTAATAGGAAGAAATATTACTCAGACTTAGTTTCGCCAGCAGCAAGTTTCTTGTTGCGACGGATATTTAAGACGATGCATAAGCCACCCCATAAAACAGTGATAGCCAAGACACCAATCTCAAGGAAGAAGAAGAGAACTTCCCACCAAGCATAGTAGGTGACATAATAACCGCCTTCACCAACGCCATTCATATTATTAGAACGGACCGTGGCATAGATGATGTTCTTAGCAGCGGTTCTGACAACCTGATAATCAGCAGCAGTCGTTGGAGTCCAATAAGCTGGAGTAGTAGCGAGGTTGAGGTCACCACCGGCATAGCACATCTGTTTGGTGTTCATGAATGGTTCGGTGTTGAAGTCACAGATGACCATACCCTTGAAGCCCCATTCCTTTCTGAGGATAGAGGTTAAAAGACGATAGTCACCACCAGTCCATAAGGAACCGATTCTGTTGAAGGAGGACATGATAGCCATGGTGCCACCTTCTTTGACGGACATTTCGAATGGCTTGAGATAGAGTTCTCTTAAAGCCTGTTCGGTCAACCAAGTACAAACACCACTACGATTGGTTTCCTGTTCATTGACAGCAAAGT
>Ga0326511_10002814_pt1 | contig 14013 bp, 20 predicted proteins | sample 0_2496_0518_D_FD_203701 | JGI IMG/M metagenome (GOLD analysis project Ga0326511, IMG submission 203701) | Bovine rumen microbial communities from UC Davis, California, United States - 0_2496_0518 | ecosystem: Host-associated > Mammals > Digestive system > Stomach > Rumen | place: USA... | reverse complement strand
TCAAGAAGCTCAGCTTTGCTAAGATGAAAATGTGCTTCCTTAGTTCTCTGGTTTCCATCGTAATCTTCATAGTTAATTGTTGTTGTGTACATAAGGTATAATCTCCTTTCATTTTTGGGTTGTGAGGGACCCTCATAGCCACAGAGAGTCCCTCGAGGTATAAAATATGGGAAAAAGTATTTATATAGAAACCGCGTTGGGGGACACGGTAACTACCGTTTATTAGCCTGCGCTAACAGTAAGAAGTGAGAATACTTCCTGAGGAAGAGGAAGTCTAGGCTGAACAGCCTCCTGACTACCTTCTGCAGCCTTACCGTAGATGATCTCTTCGAATGCTGTAAGAGCTGCCTTCTCAGCTTCTGTAACGAAGTCTGTAGAATCGATAACGATGTGAGAAGTGGGCTTGTATGTAACATCGCCAAGTTTACCAACTTCTACAGGGATTGTTGTGAACTCCCATGAAAGCTGAGCAGCCTCAGGAGAATCATTAACTGTTGCACGGTTCTTCTCAGAAGGTGAAGCTGTTGCCTGGTAAACAAGATGAAGCTTATAGCCATAGTCTGTTCCCTGGGTATCATTACCGATAAGAGTTCTGTAAGAGAAGCCGAAAGACTTTCTTGTCTGCTGAGAAACCTTAACACCCTTAACCGGTGTAGCAGTTCCGTCATTCTGCTCGAACTCGTCGGGATATGTGAAAGCTTCGATTGTGCCACCGAAGTCTTCTGCTGAACGAAGTGACAGATACTTAATGTTATCTGCATGCTGATCGTTAGCCTCTGCTCCTGAAGGAGACTCGTTTACGGATGTAAGACCGTTCCAAGCTACACCATCCTTAAACTGGTTTGTAGCGTTGTCGTACTGATAGAGCATTCCTCTGTCAACACCAGTTTCATAGAAGTGCTCACCAATTTTGTCCCACTGTGTAAGTATTGCCATGATTTATTCCTCCTTAGAAATAAATAAAATAGACCCAATGATATAGATTCTCAGTTTTAAACTGTCTTTCTGGCTGGCAATATTGCATAGCTAGCAGTTTATCCGGAATATCTGAATCTGGGTCTTTGGTTATAAAGGTAACTGTGTATCCCTGATTATAGAGATACATTTGATTGTCTGCGGGAGTCCGCAACCCTGAACCGACGTCATAGACGATACAGGGGTATTTCATCTTGAAATTCTCTGGGGGTTGAAAATATACATTCTTACTCCCCAGAATCTCCTCCAGTTTCTTCTGAAGTTGAATCCTGCGATTCTTCCTCTGGTTCGTCCCCATGATATAAACCTCCAAGAGTTAAAAGTACGCTAGGATACTTCGTTGGGTCCACAGATTCTACTGTCCATTTGTTACCCATGTATTCTGCGTATCTTATGTATGAGATATGGTCATGAAACCATGGGTCAATACAAAGAATAGAGATTTGGCAATTTATACGGAGCCCATCGTTGATGTGTTCTCCAGACTCTACTCTTCTCGTAAGCTGCATGACATCGCCGGAGTATTTCTTTTCTGTAATAGATTCTTTCCATACACCATCGCCTTTGTCTTCAGTTACAGCAAATCCAATGTTTCCATAAAATTTCATGATTTTACTCCCATTTTGATTTTTACAAGGTAGTAGGTGGCTGTTGTCAGTTCATCGACCATTTACCCCCGCTCCACACGGTCTACCCCGCAGCGGTTGCACCACCTTCTCCTTTAACAGATTATTAACCTGCTGCTGACTCGTCTGTGATAGCAAACTCATCCATGCCATCGCCGGAGAAGCTAATTGTTGTTGTGTTGCCAGATCCCTGCTTGAAGGAAATGATGATTGCAGAATAAGGCTTAACAAGAGCGCCTGAGCAACGTGTCTCGATCAGGTACTTGTTCTGGTTGTAGTCAATATCGAAATCTTCGAACATTGATACAGCGCCACCCTTATCAGCACCAACATTGTAGTCGGTCATGTTAACGATAATTGCTGCAAGGTCACCCATTGTAGAATCTGTAAGACCTTCCATAACTTCAACAGGAACGATCTCGCTTACACGGCACTTGGTTGCAAGAGCAGCCTCTGTGTCATACAGAGAATGACCGATACCATCTTCAAGAAGAAGTGCATCAGAGATGAAGTCCTCTGTTGTGAACATCTTAGGTGAGCCTGATCCTTTGTATCTCTTACGAGCCTTGATGCAAGCGCGAATGAATGCACGAGCCTTGTCGTCATCTGTAGCACCAGACTTCATTGTGATTGTTACCTTAACAGCAAAGAGGTCAGCCTCTTTCCAGATAGGTCTGATGTGGTCTTCCGGAATGTGATCTTCATCAGATGTAAGTCTTCCGTCACCAACAAGGATTGCACGAGCAATTTCCTCGTCCAGCATTACTCTCATCTCAGCCTTGATCCATGCAACTACATCGAAATCTGTGATGTCAATCTGGTCATCACGATCAAGCTTCTGCTTTTTGTAGATTGTGCAAGGATCGGTTGTTCTTCTAAGCAGGCTGAACACCTCGTCCTTCTTGAGGTGGCCCTTGATGTAACCCTTAGCTCTTGCCTCATCTTCAGTAATGTTTGCATACTGAGACTTGATGCGGCTGAAAGGTGTGTGATGAGCCCCGTTAAGAACCTTAGGAACCCATGTTGTATCTCTCTTAATCCATTCAGGCGGATTGTTGAGATTCTTGTACTCCGGGAACAGAGCCTCGATATTGTCGATACCATATCTTGCTGCAGGATCATCGTCATGCTGAAGAGCATCATCTTCATCCATTCCAAGTGACTCACAGTGAGCAAGGAACGCATCCTTAAGAGATCCCATTCTCTTAGCGTTTGCAAGAATCTGCTGCTCGTCGTCATGTGACAGATAGTTACCAGTCATTGTGTCGTTGTCAAATACGTTATGTTTCACGTCTTCATCCTCCTCTTCGGAATTGCTGCTATCAACTTCTGCAAGAAGTGCATATACAGCGTTCTTTTGGTCATCATTTAATGTTTCTAAGACATCGCCAATAGTCTGACCTTCATCAGAATGCCTTACGCGATCGTCTTCATCATCGTCATCATCATCGTCGTCATCCGGCTCATTCTCGTCTTCATCGTCGTCATCCGGCTCATTCTCGTCTTCATCGTCGTCATCCGGCTCATTCTCGTCTTCATCGTCGTCATCTTCATCATCCGGATCTTTGTCCTTGTGATAAAGAAAACTATCTTCATCGAATGCATAGATAATTCCTGCACCATCATCTTCATCGGAATGCTCAAGCACCCAATCAATAAAAGCCCCGTCATTAGCTCCTGCCAAAACGAGACTTACTTCTCTGATGATGCCGTGAATAACGTCACCTGCCTTCTGTTTAAGATGATTAGCATATATAGACATTGATGTAATATCTTTATGCTTTATCTGCTCTCTGGCATTTTTAGCTAAGTCGGTATCATTAAGATAACCGTAGCAATAAACGCCATCTGCACGATTTTCAAGAATTGCATGCCCAATGACATTAGTCATATCATTATGGAGATGGTTCCATACAAGCGGAACTTTCTTTCCATCCTGAGCAGCAAATGCATTTCTTCTTATCGTGCGACCATCTGTACACAGAATGTCATTTCTAGTAGCATAGCCACTAAAGTCATAACCATTTGGTACTTTTACTGCCATTTTGAATTATTCCTCCTTATTAGATTTTTCATCTTCTACTTCTTCTTTAAGATTAACCGGATCAGATTCCTGCTTAGCTTCATTAAGGTTCTTATTTCTGAGTTCATCCGCTCTAGGATCCTCAGCAGGTTTCCAACCTATCTCGGCACGAAGCTCATTAGAAGATGCTATTTCATTTCTTGTAAACTTATCCGCTATGTCAGCAAGCTGACTAACAGGAACAAGCTTAAACGGATCTCTGAAGTATTTGATAGATTGTCCCTGTGACCTAGCGGTCTTTGTGAGGAATGTTCTAATCATGGCTTCAGTAATTGCTGATAATACCGGGTCAATGGTATTGTTGTAATAGTTCTTCATGGTCTGCTCATCGGCAGTTCCGTTTAGGATAGTGTCCGAGATCCCAAGTTGTTGGTAGAGCAACGCCGTTAGGTCTGTAGCCTGTGCCCACATCGTGTTCTCAATCGGTCTATTCAGCTGAACTATCTTCTCAGCTTGATCAATGTATGCTATTCCATACTTAGATCCCATAAGTTGGTCGGTGATCGCTCTTCTTCGCTCTTCTGCCTGATTACGCCTAAGATCAGTTTTAAGAGAATAAGGAAGCTGAATGATAAGGTCCATTTTCCCTGATGAATTCTGTTCATCTAAGCGATCTATTCTGTTAAGTGTGCGGATTAGTCTTTGAAGTGTGGAGTTTGGTTCGTTCATAACCGAATAGAAAGGATTCTCCACTATTGCTACCGTAGATTTTGGTAGTATAATTTGTTCTCTTCGTCCAATGTTTTCGTTATATACAGATACCCTGATTTTATCAGGGAACCATTCTGTAATCTTGCCGGTTCGAAGTGATAAAATGTCATACGAACTTGTGTTTGTTGGATTGTACGTTGTGTCGGTTGGAACAATTGCCACAGAGCCTTCATCAAACATTGAGATTACAACATCCTGTATGAATGCTCTACCGGACTGGTCAATATTCGCTTCAACTCTAAGGCATTCTGATAGTCCAGACTTAATCTGTTCTTCATACCTTCCATTTTCATCACATCTTACGTGTTCGATATTAACCGCTGCTACATCAAGCGATATTCGATTGTATATAGCGTTAACTATTGATTTCTCGTTAGTAATTGAGAAGCGGGGACGATCTGGTCTAAAACCAACACCATATCCAGCTTCATAAGTATAAGATTTTGTAGGGTCTCTACCTAGAAATGCGTTCCAGGCATTTTTAAATCGTTTCTGTATATCCGGCATGTTGCCTCCTTTAATTAGAACTTACCGCCTCCACCACTTTTACGTTCTCGACGTCGATAACCTTTTTCTGTTAATGACATAGATTTGTTCCAAGCGCGTCTAAATTTAACACCCTCTTCACGTTTTTTTTTTTTTGTTCCCGTTCTTTCTTATGTACTTCTGACATATTATTCAATGCATCTTCAAATTCTTCATAAGTCTTGTCTGCTCTTCGTTTAGCACCAGCTTCAAGACCGCGATCATAGACATCAAATTTACTTTTATCAGAAGCTGCAGCTCTTTCTACATAATTTTTATACGCTGCATTGTCGTCTCTTGATGCTTTATTAATTCGATATTCGGCTTCTTCTTCCATATCTTTCAATGTCTTTCCGTTACCAGATGGGGATCTGTCCGTAAGGTGATGTTTTCTAGTAGGAGCATCGTCTACATTTTCATTCTCTTTATAAATATATCTATTACCTTCTTTACGAATGTATTTATGCTTAGACCAAGTTGAACCTTTTGCTGAATGCATTAATACATCGTCAGGGGGTACGACTAGGTTTCCATACAGTCATATGTGTCTCCTTTAGTCAAACAAGTCAATGTTAATCTTATAAGCGACATATGCGTCCATTAAGGCAGCAACATTATCAATCTTATGTTCATAACGTTTCTTCCATAATTTACGATTGCCGTTAGTATCTTCTAGGGTGATACAATTACCCATTGTAAATGTCATGATTTGCTCATCAAACAGTAATACTCTATCTTCGGCGAGCTTCTTAAGTTCACCTAAAGGAACTGATTCTGTTCTGGCTCCTTGGATTACTTTTTCCATTCCAAAAGGACCGTTTTCTCGTTCCCACCGTTCAGCAAATTCTTTTGCATTATACGGGTCAAAACCGAAGCATCTTATATCATACTCACGATCAACAATATGCCGATCAAGATCATCGTACACTTCCATCATGTTTAATACTGTTCCGTCAAGAACTATTAACGAGCCTTCTTTCATAAACTCGTCATATTTCTGGCGCATTGATATTGGAAGATTAAATAATGTTCTTTCAGTGATATAGCTTCTTGCTTTAACACCAAAACTACCATTTTGAAGTGGGAAAAGGAATGTGAACGCACAGAAGTCGTCACCTTGTGATAAGTCTGCTCCGAGAGCACATGGCAAGCTCCAGAATTCTCTATGCTTATGGCAAAGAGTTTCGTCATAAGTGAAGAAATATGTATAGCCTTCCATTGGGATTCCAAATCGTTTTGCAAGTATATCATTCCTTGCTGCCGGTACCTGCTCAGCTTTGTCAACGTCCAATTGATACGTTTCATAGCTAACGGTCTTGCCGAGATTTGGATTTGCTTTCAACCACATTTCTGGTTGAGAAACTTCTTTAATGTCGTCGAGTCTATAATACCAAATGGAATAATGAGGATCCTTACGAGTACCTTTTAGAATATCCATAAGTTCCATTTTTATATCATCACCGGGGCCGTTTCTTACGGTTCCTTCCGATGATACGGCAAGGATTATGTAATCCTCGTCCTCAACACCACCTTGGTTTTTAGATGCTCCCTGTTCAAGAGTACCTACAACATCTTCTCTTAAATCTCCCGACAGCCATTCATCAACACTGTTTATCTTACTGTTAAGTCCCTGAAGCTTATCAATTGTCATAGGTCTGACTTCTAATAGAGACCCAGTGAGGGTGTTCTCTATTCCCTTCTTAGAAGAGAAAAGTTTCTGCCTATTCATTTTACTTCCTGTTGTGTTTTGCATGGACCCGTCAGTTAAGAATTGAAATAATGGTCCGCGAGCGCGAGTAATAGATGTTCTTATTGGAGCCAATACCTCATCGGCTTGTCTCATTGTAGGAGCGGTATGAACTTGGTGAGTGGTAGAAGTGTCAACATTTAAGAAGTAAGAATGAATACATGCTTCATACATGGATTTTGCAGCGCCTCGTGCAACTATTAAGTATTGCTTATTTATGAGACGTTTTTTAATCATCTTTCTTCTATAATGTCCACTACGACCATTTTTACCTGGTGTATATACAGATATTTCTTTGAAATAATACCACCCAAATATCTGTTCGCCCCATAACTTGAACGTGTCAAGAAGTTTTAATGGAGAGCCATCGGTTAGTGTTAGCTCGTTTTCACAATAAGCTATCCAACCTTCTACTGCTTCGTCATCGTAATAGATTCCTGGATTCGCAATCATGTCATCTATTCGATTCATTTCCATAGAAATTTCTCTATTAACGGGGATTTCGCCGTTAATTACAGCGTCCCTGAATTGACCATAATATTTTGGGGTCGCCGTATTTGATAACATACTTATTTCCTCTTCAAGTTTGTTAATGCCTTATGCAATATCATTTTTCCTCGATTTAATGTGTCACTTGTGATATCAGCAAGTTTCATTCTTTTAATGTGACGTGGTACTGTATCGTTGGCTTTTCTCTGATGTATTTCAGCAGATTTTTTTGCGTTCTTTGAGCCTGTCTTTCTGGCTACTTCGCTTTGAACCTTAGCTACTTTAGACTGGGCACGCATTTCCTTTTTAGAATCGTATTCGGCTTTAAGCTTTTTGTATTCTTCTGATTCACCAAGCTTTTTCTTCATTTTCCAAAGTTTCTTTAGCATGGCTTCATAGTCATAGTAATAGCGTTTAGCCAATTTCTTTTGGTACTCATGCCTATCTTTTCGCCAACTAGTACCTCTTGAAGAATGCTGGAGATAATTGTCCATTTTGAATTACCTCCTATTTTTTCTTTTCTTCTTTGTACTTCTTATAGAATTCTTCAAACGACTCATTTGTTTTTACTCTGGCCATGGCTTTGCCAAGATCTTCACCGCTAAAGTTTGACTTTGTTGCATTTATCTGGTCAGGTGTTGCTTTATTAATGAAGTAATCTTTTGCTGCTTTCTTAGCCTTTTCTTCGTCTTTATCGTCCTCGCCAATAATAGGAAGCTTCTGAGGTTCCCATCCTTTCTTCTTAGCTATGGTGTTATAAATCTTAGCACCTCTGTTATAAAGACTTACAGCAGAAGATGTTGCATTATCTATTGTTTTAAGAGAACCTGCAACAGCTTCCATTTTTTCTTTACCAGTCTTTATTTTCTTAGCATCGAATTCGGCAAGTTTCTGCTCATTCTCAAGACGCTTAAAAACTTCGGTATATTCAGAATTAGAAATATTACCTTTAAGTTTTCTTATGTCGTTTAGTGATCCTTCGCGAAGAATTTTTTGTCTTTTTTCTTCAGCCTTAGCAGCTTTTTTTTCAGCCTTGAATTCTTTTTTCGCTTTCTTCCTCTCTTTTCGCTCAGCTCGTCTTTCTGCTTTTGCTGCCTTTTTTGCAGCTTTCTTTTCAGCAGCTGAGTGATCTTCTGAATCAAGAGGATACGGAGGCCCATTCTTTTTGCCCCACCTTTGACCGAGAATACCATGATGATAAAGCTCGTCTGAAGTTGTCGTAGGACTCCACATAGTTTTCTCCTTTTTATTTTGAGAGTATTGCATCAATCTCTTCTTTAAACTGTGGGTATTTTGCTACAACTTCGTCATAGTCAAGTTTCCCCATCTTTATCTGTCTTGCAAGGTATTTTGCCATGTTCAGATTCTCTCCTTCCATCAATCATTCCTATAGTATGACCTGTTAAATAGCCCCAAGCAAAGGCTATTGTACAAAGGAACAATGAAAATACAACTATTACTGTATCGTTGACCATACTTATTCTCCCATAAGTAAGAAGTTCATAGCTGATTCCATATCTGCCATTCTTGTATCTATATCGATTGGCGATACAAATACAATTTCATAGTAGTTGTATTCAAGATTGTAATTGATTGTGACGATTCTCGTAAAACCTTCAAATGTTGTAGCTACAAATTCATCAGTTTCCACAATCTCTACGTCGCCTGTCTCTTCTCCGTTTTCGTCAAGAATAGGACGTTGATTTCTCACACAATCATAGATGATAAATTCATCTTGATTAGAAAACTCTGCTTTGATTTCCTGTGGTGTAATTTCATCCGCAGAAATGTAAAGGGACAACCTCTGACCATCACAAACCATCTGTTCCCCTGTGAGGTTGTAACGCTTTCCATTTAGTTTAAGATAATTCATACTTATGCTGTCCTTTCCCAAATATAAACATTTTTGTAATTAGGTAATACACTATGTGATGATGTTGCATTAGAAGCTCCAGCATCACTTACGGCGCCTCCACTTACTGAATGGGTATGTGCAACCTGACTATGATAGTGGTTCGACGTTACGCCACTTGTTAAGTTTTGATATGGACCGTAATGTCCCAATTGCATATAACCAGACTTATTGTTATTTGGCGGGTATGAAGCACTACCAGTGGCACCATATTCAAGATAAAGATTATGTCCATGATCAGCACTTATCCATCCTGTATTAGTCGCACCACCGTTAACTGTGGGCTGTGTAAATCCATGCCCGTGACCTTTTAAACCACTCTGAGCACCAGTAAGAGTTACGGTATCAGAACCACCATCTTTTGATTGTCGACCAGCATTAACGCCACTTGTAGCACCTCTTAACATATATCCACTATGTTGAATCCACGTACCACCTAGAAAAGTTGCTGGTGATTCGTTGTTCGTTGAAATATATATACTTCCTATTGGATAACATATTTCAAGCATGAGGTTTTTTACTTCTTGTATACTTCTAACACCGCTTATTTCTTTTTCTTCACCCGTGACTGGATCTCTGAAATATCTGCTCATATAGCTCCTTTATTTTGTATATTCAACGATAAGATGTATTTTTAAAGGACTGTTATTATACTGCGTTCCATTTACTATATATAAAGTATTACTGGATTTGTTTATATATGTTTGTATATAAGCATTGGAGTTGTAATAGGAAGGAAAAGGAAGAAACGAATTATAGTTACTATCTCCTTCTGCATAGCCATACATTCTTTTAACATTGCTTCCTGTAATGCCATAATTAGAAAGTGATTGAGTATGAGATGTACCCGAGCTTGCCGCATAAGATAACTCTATCAATTTTCTGTAAAGCGAGCTCCCATTATATGTACCAATATATTTTTCTGTCGTGGAAATTGTTCTTTCATCGACGAGAGTTTTATAAAGGTATCTCACATTCTTAAACATCTGTGATACTCTGCTAAACAAAGTATTGAGGGATAAGCCTGTTGTTATTGGTGTTACTACTGTCCAATTATTTGCATTTCCATCAGCTACATCAGACGAAGTATACGTTATTGCTTTGTCTGAAATATCTCCAGTACCTTCATCGCCTAGGAAATCCATCGTAAGATACTTGGCTTTTTCTGCCGCTGTAAGTGCATTCCATGTTGCCTTTGTGCCTACAAAATTTGTATTTACTGGGATTGTATTTTTTAAAGTGCCATCCTCTGTAAATAGCAACTCGGATTTATCGTTAGAAGGTTCTAAGTCATAAACATGACCACCCGGTGCTCGATGTTTTGTCTCTAATTTTACTTCGTCTTCGTGAGAGACAGCTCCGGCGGCGACCATAATTTTTTCTTCATAAGACAACTAAAGCACCTCCTTTATTACCTCCCGAACATTGAAGATATTGCCTGCATCATGTTCCCATTCTGGAACTCCTGTGCAATCCTCAGCAACTTTACCTTTTGGATTGGGATTGTAAGGTACGAAACTCATGCTACAGATTCGTTATTAGATCTTACTGGGAGCTTTTTAACTTCTTCCATAAGACGTTCGGCAGTTCCATTACCGCCCATTGCTTTGTAAGGCTTGTACAAATACTCATATAAATTTTCATACTCGTCATGAGTAAGACAGCCTCTGTTTATGTACTTTTCACATAAAGAAATAATTCGGTCATGTCCAAGACCTAAAAGCATAACTGTTTTTGCGTCTTTTGCTTCAGACTTTTTCTGTAAAAAAGCCCAAAGACCAGACGAACCAAGTACTGAAATCATAATCGTCACCATCAATTCTAAAGAGTGCTGGCTCATTGTTCCTCCTCTCCGGGATCGACACGAACGTTCATTCTCCATTCGAATTCTGCCACTTGATTTTGAAGCGCAGTCACTACAGCACTTGGTGTAGATGATATGTCGAACCCTAGTTTTACTTTTGCAAACATGTATGGTTTTACCATATTCAATATTACCAAATCAGTTGTAAAGTCTGTCCAGAGTGCGGAAGAGTCTTCGATAGAAAAGCCTTCTTTTGGACCGACGCCTAATTGTTGTAAGATGCCAAATGTTCCGTTAATCTGCATGATAATATCGGCGTCAAATGGAGATTCCTCGGATGGATCTAATCCTCCCAGCATCTTCTTGACAGACATTAAGATACTGTCCGTTACCTGTCCCATCTTTTAAATCCTCTTAAGAAATCTTGCCATCATGTAACCAACCTGGCCTTCTACTTCTACCTTTTTCCACTCATAGTTTGAATCGTCTATGATAAGAACTGCTGTATTTTCGTTGAACGCCTTAATGATTGGGGCATCTGATCCAGCGGACGCTCTAAGGTTAACTCTTGCAGCGCCTTTAATAACTGCTGCCGTCTTTTCTATGATCTTTGTAGGTGTAACCTGTGTTTCTACAGCCATCTTTTCTGTTTCTTCCGGTTCAGGAGCAGCTACTTCCTCTGTTACATCCACTACGGATTCTTCTTTTTTCTCTTCTGCCAATGAGCCGTGCTGTTTATAATAGTCTCCATAATTTCTGTTTTTATTACTCATTTTGATTTACCTCCGTTATACTCTTCCGTATTTCTTACGATTTGCCTCAGCTCTTTCGGCTGCTGATTTTGCGTATGCTTTACGACGAGCTGTAGTTTCTTCTCTCTTCTTTTGTTCAGCAAGAACTTTCTTACGATTTGCCTCAGCTCTTTCGGCTGCTGATTTTGCGTATGCTTTACGACGATTCCTGGTAGCTTCAGCTTTCTTTGCTTTGTCTTTTTCTTTCTTTTTATTGTACAGGTCTTTTCCAAGTGCAATTGTCCTGCCTTTAAGACTGTTATCGTATCGCTTGTTAAAAAGATCGACGATGTCATTTACTGTTATGTTTTCAACTTTACCTTTTACGGAATCAGCAAACTTTTCTCTCTTTTCTCGCTTTTCTATGTCTTTTGCAGAACGAATGTGTGGTTCGATCTCTTTAGCTTTACGCTCGTATTCCTCAGCCTGTGCTATTTGTTCTGCATGTTTCCTTTCCGGATCAGCATAAGCAGCACCATATTCATCAACATTTGACGTAGATAATTTGCGAAGTCTTTTTGCTTCTTCGGTATACTTCTTATGTAGCTTCTTGTTTTCGTCATAAGATCTCTTGCTGGGATCGTCGTCAGAACCAGAACTGGAAGACTTTCCTTTCGAGTCTGTTTCTTTATAAATGTATTTTTTACCTTCTTTACGAATGTATTTGTGCTTAGACCAAGTAGAGCCTTTTGCTGAATGCATAAGAACATCGTTTGGTGTTATAGATGGTTTCCACATAATTTTCTCTCACCTCCATGGAATTGTATCGTTCGGTCTTCTTTCCACTACTTGTAAAGACCTCGTGTAGTCTTCCATTCCGTAGTGAATTGCGTTGTGTGTTTTGTGAGAAACGCAGATTAAATATTCTGGATTGAATACATCTGGTGAATGATCTATTACGTCTTCTAACGTTATTGGATTAATGTGATGAACTAAGACTCTTCCGTAGATTGGATAACCATCAAGTCCAAGGTCTTGCCCATTGTCTCTTATGAGGATTTTATCTCTTAAGTGTTTCCAATCTGGAGAAGTATAAAGAATTTGGTTAAGGTACCTGTCGTATCCGAATGTCTCTATTCCGACTTTACCTTTTAAGAGTAGATAGTTGAAACGCTCTTCAAAGGTGGTTAGTTTTGAGAGTTCGGTGTATGTACGTTCATGGATCATGGCCTCTCCATAGTAATCTTTCTACGTGTCTTATTCGACATGTATTCATTATTCCATGTGTATGGGGTATAGTTAATGAAGTCTTTGTATTGTTTTATAATTTTTTCACCACGAGTTTTTGATTTGTCAAATATACTACTCTCAACGGGTATATCATATATCTTGCCAAGTTTGTCTCTAGCAATTTTCTCTCCCCTTTGCATTAATGCCTGTAATTCTTCTCTATCCTGTTTGCTTTCATCCGACGAAGCCCACTCTTTTCTTCTCCTATCTTTATACTGATAGTAATCTTCATTCTTACCCCATTCTTTGGAACGACTATTAACCGCCCATTGTCTTTTTTGCGAATTGATAATATAGTTGCCAAGTTTTTCTTGGAATTCTTTATCTTTTTTTAAAGCTTTTCCGACTTTTGCTCTGCTCTTTTGGTATTCTCTTGAATCTTTTTTCTCAGCATGTTTCTTTTTCAAAGATTGCATCCATCCAGATTTCTTTTCAGCGGAAGAATGATCTTCTGAATCAAGAGGATATGGAGGTCCGTTCTTTTTGCCCCACCTTTGACCGAGAATACCATGATGATATAACTCATTAGATGTTGGTTTCCACATAATTTTCTCTCACCTTTCTTCTGGTTCTTCTTCCTCGTCCTTATGACCAGAATATCTACCGAATGCTTTAAGAGCATTTGCAAATAACTCTTCTGAATGCTTCTGTGATTCAAGCGCTTCTGTTTTAGCAGTTTTAAGTTCTATGTCTTTCTTTTTATCCTCTTGGTCAAGTCGTTCTTTTGATGAACCAAGCCTAAGAAAGTGAACTATTTCAGCTGAACTTGCCGTACCGTTCCTGATTCGTTCCTCTGCCGCATCATAGGCTAGGGCAATTAGCTGATTTTCTCTCCCTTCTGGAGTTGTTGCAGGTTTTACTCGCTTTTTTCTTTTATTGTTTGGATCTCTTCCTTGCGATTTTCTCTCACTTATTGACATGCTTTATCTCCTTTTCATTCACTTTTAAAAAGTTTCTATAGAGATATGGAGAGTTATTCAAAGACCCTTATGGTAGGAGGAAGCTACCACAAAGGTTGAAAGGAGGCGAAGTATGTCAGTTCGCTGAATGTCTCGCCATATCCCTATAGAAAATTTTTCAAAGTGTAAAATATAATTATTCCCCCGGAGAATTTTTTAAG
>Ga0326511_10002813_pt1 | contig 14014 bp, 8 predicted proteins | sample 0_2496_0518_D_FD_203701 | JGI IMG/M metagenome (GOLD analysis project Ga0326511, IMG submission 203701) | Bovine rumen microbial communities from UC Davis, California, United States - 0_2496_0518 | ecosystem: Host-associated > Mammals > Digestive system > Stomach > Rumen | place: USA: California... | reverse complement strand
GTCTAGTTCGTGGCACACGCGAGTCACCTCGTCAGTCACAGGGTGCACAGGTGCATCCTCCATATTGTTTGATGGTATGAAACCTATCAGTTCGCGTATGGTCATCAGTGTCTCCTCATCGTCGTTGCAGATGAAGTGGCTCACACCGCTCACGCTGTTGTGGGTCATCGCTCCGCCCAGTGTCTCCTTGTCCACATCCTCGTTGGTCACTGCCTTCACCACGTTAGGACCAGTGACAAACATCTGGCTCTGCTCCTTCACCATAAGGATGAAGTCGGTGAGGGCAGGGGAGTAGCACGAACCGCCTGCGCAAGGTCCCATGATAGCCGAAATCTGTGGTATCACACCGCTCGCCATCACGTTGCGCTTGAATATGTGGGCAAAGCCTGTCAGTGACTCCACACCCTCCTGAATGCGTGCACCGCCTGAGTCGTTCAGACCTATGATTGGCGCACCGTTCTTCAGGGCAAGGTCTTGCACCTTAGCTATCTTCTGTGCGTTGGCAGCACTGAGCGAACCGCCCAGCACGGCAAAGTCGAAGGCATAGACAAACACTATCCTGCCGTCAATCTTTCCGTAGCCGCTGATTACGCCGTCGCCCTCTATGCGCTTGTTCTCCATGCCAAAGTCGGTGCAACGGTGCATCACGTGCTTATCCATCTCCACGAATGTACCCTTGTCGAGCAGTGTCTCTATTCTCTCTCTTGCTGTAAGCTTCTCTTTTGGTTTTTCTACTCTTGTAGCCATATCTTTCTTTTAACTCCTTATTATTTTGTATCCAGTTTCACGAGCACCGCATTCGCCATTACGCTGTCGCCTTCATTCACCAGTACCTCCTTCACGGTGCAATCCTCAGCCACCTTGTAGTTTGACTGCATCTTCATTGCCTCCATGGTCAGCACTGAGTCGCCAGCCTTCAGCTCGTCGCCAGGCTTCACGAACACCTTCACTATCTTGCAAGGCATAGGTGCCGTGATGGTGTCAGCCTGTGCACCAGCCTGTGCACCCTTCGACTTGCGCATACGCATGTACTTAGCCTGCGAGTCGAGCATACTCACGTCATAGACTGAGTAGTTCAGGTTCACGCGGTAGTGCTTGCCCTCCTCGTCCTTGGTCAGCTCAGCATTATATGAGTTGCCCTTATGAATTATTGAGCAGACGTTCTTCTCCAGCATACAAACGTCAACGTCATACACCTTACCGTCTATCTCCACCTTTACGTGGTTGCCCTCCTTCTGCAGCAGGGTAACCTCCACTATTTTATCTCCAACTTGTATTTCCACGATTAAATATTGAAAATTGAAAATTGAGAATTGAAAATTTAACTGTGAACTATGAACTGTGAACTGTGCACTGAACCTACACCCTCAGCACTCCCTTCTGCAGTCCGAAGGCGCGCCATCTGGTCAGAGCCGAACTCTCTTCCGTCACTCCGTTAGGCTTGTTCTCCTCCACGTTCATCAGGTAGTCTATGTATGCAGCAATCACCGCCATAGGCTCTGAGTCGGTCTTGAATCCCTTGCGTGGCTTCAGCCTCTCCTGGTTGCGCTCTATGAAGTAGGTGTTGTAGTTGCCGTTCTTAAAGTCAGGCACATCGATTATCCTGCGCAGATAACGTATGTTCGTTGTCAGTCCCGTAATCTTATATTCATACAGCACTCTTCGCATACGCTCTATGGCATATTCGCGCGTCACAGCCCATACTATCAGTTTGCCAATCATAGGGTCGTAATACATAGGTATCTCGTAGCCCTCGTAGCAGTGTGAATCTACGCGCGTACCTATTCCTTGAGGCACTGTCAGCTGCTGTATCACGCCAGGTGAAGGCATGAAGTTGTGCTCCGTGTCCTCAGCACATATACGGCACTCTATGGCGTGACCGTGCTGCGACAGGTCTTCCTGCTTGAAGCGCAGAGGCTCGCCAGCTGCTATGCGCAACTGCTCCTTCACCAAGTCCACGCCAACCACCTCTTCTGTTATAGGATGCTCCACCTGCAGACGGGTGTTCATCTCCAGGAAGTAGAAGTTGTGATGCTTATCCACCAGAAACTCTATGGTGCCAGCGCCCACGTAGTCCACAGCCTTAGCCGCAGCCACCGCCTTGGCGCCCATCTCCTTGCGCAGTTCGTCATTGATGAATGGTGACGGACTCTCCTCCACAATCTTCTGGTTCCTGCGCTGCACAGAGCATTCACGGTCAAAGAGGTGAACCACGTTGCCGTGCTTGTCGCCCAGTATCTGGAACTCAATGTGGTGAGGTTCCTCCACAAATTTCTCTATATATACCGTATCGTCGCCAAAGCCAGCCATCGCCTCGCCTCGTGCGGCGTTATACATCTCCACTACGTCTTCTTCCTTGGTGATCAGGCGCATACCCTTGCCGCCACCGCCCATCGAAGCCTTCAGCATCACGGGGAAGCCAATCTCCTTAGCCACCTTCACAGCCTCTTCGGCACTCTTCAGCGGTTCCTCAGTGCCAGGCACCACAGGCACACCAGCCTCTATCATCTTCTTACGGGCAGAAATCTTGTCACCCATCTCCTCCATCGTCTCAGGCTTCGGACCTATGAACGTGATGCCCTCAGCCTCGCAACGGCGGGCAAACTCGGCATTCTCGCTCAGGAAACCATATCCAGGGTGAATGGCATCAGCACCGTGCTTCTTGGCTGCTGCTATGATATGGTCTATGTTGAGGTAGCTGTCGCTGCTCTGCGCGCCACCTATACACTCTGCTTCATTGGCAAACAATACGTGGCGCGATGTGCGGTCAGCGGTGCTGTAAACAGCCACGCTCCTTATGCCCATCTCATAACAGCTGCGCATAACCCTCAGGGCTATCTCGCCACGATTGGCTATCAAAACTTTCTTAATCATGCACTTTCTTTTTTAAGGAAAATTACGAATTTCTCTGCAAAGGTACAAAGAATAATTAAGAATGAAGAATGAAGAGTGAAGAATTTCCCCATTTTTTATGAAAATACCCTCCTGCCCTTATTTTCTTCCCGTATTACTCTTTTTTCTGCCTTAACCTCCCTAATCCTTCGTTATGCCGCATGAATACTGGACTGAGCTTAGGGAGGTAGGGCTTTGAGATATCCCTAACACCTCCCTCAGACCTCCCTAAGCACCTCCCTTTTCAATTAGTAATTAAGTCCCCATCTAAGGGGGATTTAGAGGGTCTCTTCTTATTATGCCACGAGGAGCGGAACTACCTTATAATGAGCCACATGGCTACATTCCGTACTGTCGTAGCCCAATGCCTTCATGGTCTTGCCCAGACTTATCTTGGTGCTGTGGTTGACCTTCAGGCTTGGGAACTCGCTGGTAATCACCTCAAGGAGCTTGTTGCAGTTCATGGAGTGAGATGGTTCTCCCTTTTCGGGCTTGCGGAAACAGGTGCACACCATATCCACCATATCCTTCTTCTCCATATACTTGGCATTGAGCAACTGAATGCGAGCCACCTCCTCGTTGTTAAACCAGTAGGGCGACTCCTGCACCCTCAGCTCATGAAGCACCTGAGCATAGAGCTGGTCATAGTCTATCAGACCTGTATTGTCGATATACTGCCCGTTAGGTATGGTGAGGCAGATATAGCGGCGAGAGCCAGTAGCATCTTTCAGTGGATGAGGGTTGTTGGTAGTTGCCACAAAAGAGGCATAGCGGAGACGGTCTTCCTGCATCTGTCCGAAGATAGGACGAGCATTCACCTTGTTCTTAGAGAGTGTCTGCTTCAAGGCAGGCAGCTGACTGTCTCGAATGGCATCAAGCTCATCGAGATTCACCAGCAGGTTGTTGGTCAGAGCCATCTCCTTGTCAAACTTATTCGACAGGTTCAGATGGTCCAGATAATACTCCCTCAGGTGAGGTGGCAACAGTCGCACTATGAAGGTGGTCTTGCCACATCCTTGCGCGCCTATTAAAGTAGGTACGCATTCATTACCATGAACAGTGTCCATCTGCAACCAGTGAGCCACCACCGAGCGAAGCCATGTGGACAGATAGCCCATACGCTCAGAATCTACACCAGGCAGTCTGTTGAACAGCTTTGCCACATGGTTCTGACCATCCCATTTGGGCAAGCCGTTCAGGTAGTCGGCAATGGGATTAAAGCTCTGCACATCATTAGAATTTACATACTCAGTGATGTCAGTCCTTGGCGACTTCTTTCCACCCACCTGGTCACGCTTCGCATTCAGCACTATGCTGTTAAGCGCCTTCTCGCTCAGTGGTTGCCATTGGGGTGCTTCATCTTCACCTAATGGAAGGGTTACATACTCTACCTTTTTGCTCAGCTCATTGCGACGAAAAAGGTAATTCTCTTTCAGGAACAGCTCTGCATCGAGCATCTCCTGTTGTGCTTTTCCTGGATTCTCTCCAGACATAAAATTTGTACTTTGCATAAATTTTGTTAGTTAATAAAAAGATGTGTATTTAGTTAGTTATACGAAGTCATAGACCTCGATTTTCGTTATGCAAAGTTAACAAAAAGGGCTGGTTTATGCAAATAAAACGGGGTTTTTAACACACCAATTTTTCGCGTAAATCTCTCGCTTTATGCGCCATCTCTATGATGAAGGATGAAAAAAAACTTTCAAAAAAATGCATTTTTGCTCAAAATCGCCAAAATGTGCAGGGTAGTTTTTAACATTTATAATTAAAGACAACCAAAACAACTTATAACAAAAACTTAATTGTTTCTTTTTTGTCCTTGTTGTTTTTATCAAAATTAGGGAGGTCTAAGGGAGGTCTGAGGGAGGTGTTAGGGAGGTCTCAGCACCCTACCTCCCTATGCTCAGCCCAGTATTCATGCGGGATGAGAGCAATTTAGGGAGGTTGAGCACGAAAAAAACTTGTTATTTCGTGAAAGTAAAAATTAAGAAGTAAAAAGTACCGATTTCATCGCGAAAAGGTAAAAGCAATGCTTTTAGTTGCAGAAGTAATGCCTCTGCATGCAGAGGTAATGCTTCTACATACAGAAGCTATGCTTTTATCAAGTTGAAATTTTATGGAAGGCGAATTTTTCTTTTAGTCAACATTAGTTGGAATGATTATCTTTCCACATATATCCATTTGTCACTAACGCCATAGCCACACCAATAACCATATCCTCCATCAATATTGGAACGCAGATTTCTTGTATATGGCATATAAAAGTTACCAGACAAGGATGCGCTGTTTTGGTAGTCGCTCCAGAAGTCGTAGGATTGCTCATTCATCGTAGCTAAGCGCACACATACGAAATCCCCAACCTTATGGTATTTTTCTTCATTTTTATTAGTGTATGTATGAGCGCGGAATAAGGGGTATGAGATATGCCCGTCGGCAAAGATTTTGTCATCGAAGGTTCCGACATCGCATTTCGTGAACTGCTGTGATTCCAGTCCAATCTTGTCAAACAGACAATAATAGTTGTCAGCGGCGGGGTCAACGAAGTTTGCCTTCAGCAACCTGTATCCCTCTACCCCTTCTACCTTTTCCTGCTCAACACTTTCCAATTCTACAGGTTGCGGTATGGATGTGGTTGCCGATGCACGGAGCCCGTCATATTCGGCTGTTAACGTGTAAGAGCGTCCTATTATGCCTTTCATTTCGGTTGTAGTATATATGTAAGGAGGAAAATAGTCTTCATCATAATATCCTGTCAAGATGACCTCTTTCTCTCCGTCACTGATGGTTATCTTTCCCCAGTGGATTATATTATCCTCCAAGGAGGAGATTGTCCTCACTTCTGTACTTACTCCTACGATAGTGCTTAACATAACGATTGGAGGTTCGTCATTGGCTATCCATCCCTCCACCACAAGAGTAGGGGCGCTCTCTTCGTTTATGTAGTCTGCAGTATTACAAGAGGTAACAACGCAAAGTAATATAAGGTAGAAAAGAAAAACTCTCATATTGTATTTTTATCAAAACTTTATGTAGTAACTTACTGATGGCAAAACTCGCAACATGAAAGACATACGCTTGTAGTAAAAATCTTCGTCTCCCCAACTCATATAATAAAATAGGTCGTTATCTCGTCCTGTCATGTTGTATATAGACAGGTTCAATCCGTGTTCGCGTATATGTTTAGTTGGGTTAAAATGGTAGTTCACAGATCCATCTATTCGAAAATAGGGTCTAAGGTGATTAGAATTATGCTCAGCATACTCAGCCATCAGCCTTTGTTCCAGTATATAGTAGTGCAATGGTGCTGTAAAGGGGGTGCCGGAAGCATACACCAGAGTAAATCCTAAATCCCAGCGATTACCAAGGTGAAGGGTCGCCACGGCGTTGAGTTCATGTCTGCGTTCATGTGAGGAGGGAAAGGTTCCGTCCAGTTCTTCGGTAGAGTAGCTACGCAATGCCCTGCCGAGAGCATAGCTCACCCAACCTGTCAGGATTCCTGAGTTTTTCGTCAGTATTATGCTTGCACCATAGTTGTGTCCCTTGCCGTTTCTCAGCATTTTAGCCAGTGAGAACTCGGTCGTTACAAATGAATATATCGTGCCGCTATACTCTACCTGGTTACGTAGCCATTTGTTATATAACTCAACGGAAACAGAGTAACTGCCGTTGCCGAATGATTTGCTTGCAGATGCAGCAATGGTATGTGAGCTCTGCGGGCGCAGTCCAAAAGCTCCGCATGGTAGCCAAAACTCCAGTGGTGTGTTTATGGACGACATTCCCGTCTGTTGTAACACCTGGTGTCTGAAAGAGTAGCTCATCGCTGCAGACAGATTGTTCCGGGAACGGTATAGTAGCGAGACGCCTGGTGAAGGCAGCAAGTAGGTTTTGTCATCGCAATTATACAGCACGCCTCTTATGCCAGTGCTCAACAGCAGACTCTCGTTGAGGGGCAGTTCGTAGTCGGCATATACCACAAGTTTCCTTGCCGTCTTGTCCTCATCTCCACTCCCCGTCCTTACGAATGAGGATGTCACTTTCGGTATCTGTGGCTTTATCCAGAAGGCAGAAAGTTCCATTCCTAATGTCAGACTTCCGAGACTGATGGAGAATTTGTTGCCGAGTTCAGCCAGCGAAGAAGGCATGTCAACATCCAGGGACTGCATCTGCATGGAGCCACCGTTATGGAACCGGGTGAAATAGATGTTGTTACTTATGGTTATGTCCTTTGCTGTATGTGTCCATTTCAGGGATGTCATGACGTTTCCCCACTTCACTTTCATCCAGGAATGCATCCCGTCCATGTACATCGTGCTTCTGTCATTGCCTGCATACAGGTTGAATGTCAGGCTGCTCCTGTCATTCAAATGGTTATGATAAGTCACGTTAGCGTCATAAAACGAATACTTCAAGGATGAATCGCCAGTCTTCAAAAAAGACCCATACAGGAGATTCAGATACGAGGCTCGTAATGATACGGCAAGGTGTGAGTGTGAGTTCAGGGGAGTCATTATTGTTCCCTGCGATGAAATAAGTCCTGCTGCAGCTTCTCCTTTCACGGAGTCAGGCATTGACTGAAAAGTCCTCATCTCTATCTCCGCTCCCAGAGCATCAGGAGACGCCCCGCCCGTATAGGTTTTATGTAGCCTCATTTCCTTGAAATGCGAGGCATTAAATACAGAAAATAGTCCGAGGATGTGTGAAGCACCATAAATGGGCGCCCCGTCTATCGTAATGTAATTGTGAGAGTTTTCACAACCGAGAATATGCAGTCCGGCATCATATTCGCCGTTGGTACTCACCCCTGGCATCATCTGCGCATAATGCAGCGGGTCGGCATTACCCAGTATCTTCGGTAGGTCGTTCATCATTCCCATATCCCATAATAGGGTGCCGCGCTGCGTTATGCGGACCTGCCTGCCAAGAGTAGCCCCATGCACAATTATAGAATCGAGCGACACGCTCTTTTCTGTGTCGCCCGATTGTTTTTGAGCTACTGCTCCTCTCACGAGGAACAGTAGCGGGACAATTAGTAAAAGCTTTCTATTTAAAAGCATTTCTATTTTACTTGTGCGTTTATTTTGTCCACAAAGTTGTTGAATGTGTTTATAACATCGTTAAAGTATGACTTGCTGAAATACTCCTCGAAGGCGTATGACGTTCCGTCATGGAAGTTCAGAACCGCATCCAAGCTGTATCTATATCCGTTGACATAGCTGCCGTTGCTGTAATAAGTATAATTTTTAGCCCTTACTGTAGTCTTTACTGTAGCCTGTTCAGCACTACCGCCGTTATTGGTCAGTTTCGCATTGAGGTTGGCGTTAATTACATCAGAGCATCCCTTTACGTAAGATTCGTTTGTCCTGTTATCATATGCCCCCGCGTTTTTATATGCCTCATAGACTTTTCTGACATCGTCTGAAGACATGCGTACCTGTAAGCGTCCCAGTATGTCAACGGTGCATGTAATATTCTTACCGTTCAGGTCTTTTTCTGAAGAGGAAGGTGCAACAGATGTACCTTCACATCTCTCGTTCAGAAGAGTTGTGCTTCCTTTCTTTACTGTAGTGTTAGCCCAGCACTTTGAGTTGGGTAGGTAACAGAAATCAGCATTTACTACATATGGCTGATTTTGTGGAGTGAGTGTTACAGCAACAGTTCCCTTTGCCTTGCTTAAAGGGTTTGGACGATAATCAGTACCAGAAGCAAGTTCAGAGATGTTTACTACGCAATTCACCTTCTCTACCCCCTGACGAGTGAGGACTACCTTGGTCTGTGCTGGAACATCGATGTAATACTTGCGCTGAGTATAGGTGATCTCGTCATTATATTCCCCATTACTATAGGAGGAAGTGTATGTGGACTTCGTTCTTTTGTCTATATATACCCTGCCTTTGTTGCCGGATGCTGTCAATGTAAGTTGCCATACGGCATCGTGACTGTCGGTAAACTTCATCACAAGGTTATCGCTGTCGGCAGTCTTTTTCCATCTTCCGTTGGCAGTTGCCTCATACATGCCTTTTGTCTTTGATGCATCAATTATCACATCGTAATAATTAGATGTGTAAACAGATGCCTTGCTTGCTACAGTCTCAGCGAACAGAGTCTTGCGCAAATCGTCAAGATCACCATTGGCAACATTGTTCAGCTCCTTTGCGGCAGAGGTGATTTCTTCCGTTTCAGAAGCATCGAAGTAACTTTCAAATAGACGTGCAGTCTCTTCAATGTGCTTTTTCTCTGCCTCAGGAGCTAATTTAGTGTTTCCATCACCACCATTGTTTTGAATACCCGTACCGTTGTCGTCAGTGTTTATGGTAGGACTATTGTTGTCATCACCACACGATACTACTACACTGCCCATTACGAATAGGCTAATAAGATAAAAAAATGATTTTTTCATAGGGACTCCTTTCCCATGACCTCAACTCCCCTTTGTTTTTTCCTTTGGTCAAATGATAATTAGTTTTAGATTAAGTTACACAAAAAAGCGGGGGAAATACGTCTTAATCATTCTAATGCGGGTTCAGGAAAAACCTTAACAGAAACGAATAACAATATATCACCCTCGCCATATATGCCCGAGCATTATGGCGAGGTACCATATGCATACGTTCATATACAATCAGGCGATCCATCGTTCTCCATCCTCCTGTTAAAGAAATTTTCCAGATTTGCATTAAAGGAATGAAGCGCGGAACGCTTTCTTGGTCGTCTGGCTGTCCAGTCGATATCTCTATCGTCACGCTCCAGATGACGCCACAAAATTAAACATTATTTTTGAATTGACAAAAGAAAATGTTATTTTTTTATAACACCATATACAAATATGTACGCGGGAGGTATTGGGTGCTTGGCATAATTTTGTATCCAGTGTTTTGTTCCAAATTTCCTGTATGACTGACAAATGTTAAAATTGCACTATGACAGTGCAATTTTCTTGCTTTTTGTGCACTACTTTAGTGCAAAAGTTGTTTAGGACATATTTCTGACACTGTGTATTTCGTCCTCTTTTTGTCAGTTTGGCATAATTTTTGTATATTGGTCTCTTGGGAGACAAGGTGTCAGCACTCGGCAAAACAAAAACAAACGAGTTTGTTTTGTGCTTTGCACTCGTTTTTGTACCTTTGCAGGCGAAACTGCGTACGAAGACGAAACGCTACGCTACGAAACGCACCTGTAGGTGCTACGAAAACAAAACATAATATACATATATAGATAAATAATGAATACGCAAGAAATTCCCGTCCTGCTGCTTACGGGTTACTTAGGCAGCGGAAAGACAACACTGCTGAACCGAATACTGAAGAATGAGAAGGGTATAAGGTTTGCAGTGATAGTGAACGACATTGGCGAGGTGAACATCGATGCCGACCTGATACAGAAGGGGGGCATAGTGGACCAGAAGGATGATTCGCTCGTTGCTCTGCAGAACGGATGTATATGCTGCTCGCTGAAGATGGACCTGGTGCAGCAGATTAACGACATCACGAGGATGCAGAAGTTTGACTATATAGTGATAGAGGCGAGTGGAATATGCGAGCCTGCACCTATAGCTCAGACTATCTGCTCAATACCTTCATTAACGGGAACGGGAACGTTAACGGGAACGGTTATTCCTAGGTTGGACTGCATCTGCACAGTGGTGGATGCGCTGAGAATGAAGGATGAGTTTGGTTGTGGCAAGACGCTCCTTGGCGCTAAGCGCGACGAGGAGGACATAGAGAACCTGGTGATTCAGCAGATAGAGTTCTGTAACATAGTGTTGCTGAACAAGGCTGCGGAGGTGGAGCCTGAGGAGCTGGAGAGGGTGAAGCAGATAGTGCGCGCCCTGCAGCCTAAGGCGAAGATTATAGAGTGTAACTACGGCGATGTGGACTTCGACGAGATTCTGGGCACTGGCATGTTTGACTTCGACGATGTGGCGACGTCGGCTGCATGGATAAAGGAGATTGAGAATGCGAGCAACGGGAACGGGAACGATAACGGGAACCATGAGGAGGAGCATGAGCACGAGCATCATCATCACCACCATCATCACGAGCATGAGCATGAGGAGCATGACCATGAGCACCATCACCACCATCACGACGAGGACTGCGAGTCACACCACGGGGGCGAGTGCACCTGCGGACATCATCACCACCACGGACACAGCCACACGGAGGAGTATGGCATAGGTACTTTTGTGTATTACGCAAGGAAACCGTTTGACATCACCCTGTTTGACGACTTCGTGGCTCGCCGCTGGCCTAAGACGGTGATAAGGGCTAAGGGACTGTGCTGGTTTGAGGACCAGCCTACGCTCTGCTACATATTCGAGCAGGCTGGCAGACAGGTGCAGCTGCAGAATGCAGGACAGTGGTATGCCACCATGCCTGAGGAGGAGTTGAAGCAGTTCCGCATAGACAACCCAGGCGTGAACCGCGACTGGGACGACAGGTATGGCGACCGTCAGCAGAAGATAGTCTTCATAGGACAGAAAATGGATGAGGAGGCTATTAAGGCTGAGTTGGATAAGTGCCTGACGGAAATTCAATTTTAGAGGAGTTAGAAGGAGTTAGAAGGAGTTAGCGCTCGCAAGGCTCGCTTAGGAGTTAGAAGACAATAGTTGAGACCTCAACTGATTTGTCCTTTGTCACTTAGTACCTGTAATGTCCTCTATCTCCCTCTATCTCCCTATAACTTCTAATAACTCTATTTCTCACACCGGATAAGGACGTGAGAACCGTCAGAGAGGGTGGTAGCGAAAAGATAGTCGCTGCCACCTTCTTTTAGTTTGAGCCGTTTGCGCAGTTCCTGCACGGTGGCAGGGAAATTGCGGATGGTGAGGTTGGCATGGCTGATGCCCTTGAGAAAATGCTTGAGGTTAGCCTTGCTGAAGTCTGTAACATCCACAATGCGGAACTGACGGGCTGGCACTCGGGGAATGGGCTCCTTGCCCACAAAGAGGTTGCTGTTAGGATGCAGTTTGCTGAGACCATAACGTGCACCAAAGACATCTTGCAGACCAGCCTTGAGGATGGAGGCATTGGGTTCGAAAAGAAATGAAGACCCTACAGACTCACCCCTAACCCCTCTCTTGGAGAGAGGGGAACAATTACAAAAGGTCTTATCTGCTTTTTCGCTGACAGATAATGCATACTCCTCCCCTCTCTCCAAGAGAGGGGCTGGGGGTGAGTCGAACTCTTCCTCCTCCGTCTCGAGGTTGACGCAATGGAAGGTGATGGGTTGGTCTGGCGCCTTGTCTTTGCGCATGATGATGAGGAGCTCCTTGCATTCGCCCTTGACGCTGATGATGTGAACATCGGTGACACAGCGCAACTGGCGCAGTGCCTGGGTGATGTCGAGCATGGGCGAGAGCTTGACCATGATGGCATCGCCTATATTTAATAAGGTGTCCTGGAGCTGGGTGATGTCTGGCGAACAGTCTTCCAAGCAGAAGACTTTGTTGCCTGCAGAGTTGCGACGGGCAGGGTCGAGGAAGATGAAGACCCCCTTTAACTCCCCCCTTACCTCTCCTGACGGAGAGAAAACGGTGGCTAACGCCTCTTCTGAAGGAAGGTTGATGACCTCAGCATGGTGGAGACCCAGGAGAGGGAGGTTATGGCGTGCCACATCGCAGAGCGCTGCCTGCTGTTCCACATACACGGCACGGGAGAAATGGGGGGCGAGGTAGGAAAAGTCAACGCCGAAGCCACCTGTGAGGTCGATTATAATTGAAAATTGACAATTGAAAATTGAGATTTCTTGTGCTTTGTACTTTGCTGTTGCCTCGCTGGAGCACTGTTCGAGGGACAGGCGAGGGGGGAAGTGGAGGTCTTTGCCCTCGTCATAGATAGCAGCCCAATGGGGGAGTTTCTTCTTTGCCAGCTGGTAGCCCTCTATCTGCTGGAGCACCCAGGTACGATTAACGCCCTCAGGCATGGGTCGTAATGCCAAAGGGCGCACGGGGTCGTCTTTATGATGGCGTATGTATTCCTGGTCAGTCATCAGTACCACTTCACGTTATTGCTGTAGCTGGAACGCTTGTCGTATTTCAGGGCATCGGTAAGCGTTGAGGCATTACACTTGAAGGAGAAGTTGTATGAGGTGTAGGGGGCGAGCACCACGGAGCATGCCATAGAGAAGCAGTGGAGGTCGCGAGCCAGTGAAGCGGTGGTGAGACTGAGCTTACGGTATTCGAAGTCGTAACCGCTGTTTACGGTTATGTTCCATCCGCTTGACAGACTGATGTAGCCATAGAAGTTGAGGTTGTGGGTGAACTTATACGGATAGCGCATGGTCTCCTTATTGAAGGTGCCTGAGGTGTTTTCGCGCATGTTGATGCCATAGCTGATGGTGAGGCTCCACGGCATGGAGAACTTGAGGTAGCCGTCGTCATCGGTCTCAGCCATCTTGCCGCCGCTTTCCTCAGCCTTCTTCTGTGCTGCCATCATGTTGGGGTCAACATTGCTCTCTACGCCAGTGTCTGTGCTCTTGCTGTCGTCGCTGTCCCTTCCACCATCCTTGCGCTTATTCTTGCCACCAAAGAGTGTGCGAAGTTTCTCAGGGTTGATGGTATAGCTGAATGTTTGTGAGAGGCCTTGAAAACGGCCGAAGCGCCCGCGACTCCACTCGGTGTGGGTTCCTACGTAAGGTTTGCCATTATTGTCGAGTTCGTAGGCATAGGTGGCGAAGACGGCATTCATGGAGAAGGTGTAGTTCTTCCACCACTTGAGGCGAAGGTCGACGACAAGGTCGCTCCAAGGTCGCTCCTTGGCTGCCATGTTATATGACATAGTGGCAGCAAGGCGGTCGATGACGCTAATCTTGCGTATGCCTGTGGAATCCTTGTCGGAGCGTATCTTCATCTCGATGTTATTGTCGAGGGTGAGGCTAACCCTGCCCGTCTTGCCTGAACCAGGACCGTTAAACAGATTATTGGCATAGTAAGAATACTGAACGGGTGTCTCTACGCCTTTGGAATCGGTCTTGATATAGGTGTCGTAATAGCCATAGCGTGAGGCACTGAAGTCTGGCGCGTAGCTGAATGAAACCTGTGGCGTGAACACATGTCGTATTGCCATAATCTTGTCGCCGAAGATTTTGCGGTTAGGAATAAAGAAACCATAAATCTTGGTGTTAA
>Ga0326511_10002809_pt1 | contig 14025 bp, 9 predicted proteins | sample 0_2496_0518_D_FD_203701 | JGI IMG/M metagenome (GOLD analysis project Ga0326511, IMG submission 203701) | Bovine rumen microbial communities from UC Davis, California, United States - 0_2496_0518 | ecosystem: Host-associated > Mammals > Digestive system > Stomach > Rumen | place: USA: California... | reverse complement strand
AATAGCGTGAGTCCTTGGTATCTACAGCGCCATCGCCCTTTACCTTGTCACTCTCACCGCCTGTCTGTCCATAGAACAAATCCATATTATGAATCCAGATATTGGTATTATAACGCGATATTTCAATACCATCGTCAAGACACAGCATGATACCGAGGTTACGGACTTCTACACCGATAGCGTTGCTAATCTGCATTCCGAAACCATAGATAGTTGCATCCTTGCCTACACCTTCTAACGTCAGCGGCATATCAACATTTGAATCATTTTGCGCCTGAGTTTTTATGTGCAGTCCCTGACCTGATGCCATCTTATCACAATCGCTGTATTTGACAGTTCCAATGATACGAATGCAGAGCGGCTTCTTCATTCCCCCTCCATCGATACATTTGCGGTAGCCATCAATGACATCATTCAAACCTGTCCATGTCACTGGAGCTTTGCCCTCATAACGTGTCCAATTGACGGTGATGTTTTTTGCATTCTTTGATGTTACATACAGAACGACAGCATCATCCTTCAGCGTGCCGTCATTCTTGTATGCTCCCACACCTTCAGTCCAACCACTGGTGGGACGGTTCATGTGTGCAAAGCCTTGGCGATTGTGAGCACGCACCTCAAGACTCTCCGTCACCGATGCTTCTGCGGTCAGCTCGCCATTGCTGCTTACTGGCACCACCTTCAGCTGATAATTGCCAGCTTTCAGTCCGAGAGCATCGGCTCTGCCGTATGTACCGTAGTTGCGCACCAGTTCGCGATCAAGTTTTTTCCATGAGTTAGTGTTAGCCTCGCTTACATATACGTTGTAGCTCTGTGCTCCACTGAGGTTGGTCCATTCAACCCATGCGGTCTCGAGCCATCCTCCTGCTTGGTTGATAGTGACAGCAGCTGATGACGATGTAGCTGAGAAAGCTAATAGTAATAGTGTAAAAAAGAGATTACGCAAGGTAATCAGGTGGGTAGAAATTATCATATGATGATTGTAATTATAGTTAGCAGAATTAGTTTTTGTGTGTACAAAGTTAGTATTTTTTGTGTACGTGCACAAATAAATTAGGGATAAAATGCTCTTTTATGCATAAAAACAGAAAAAATGACACGCAAATGGTATCATTTTTTCTTTTTGTATAGTTTTTCTTCAAAAAGATTTATTTGATCAGTTGACCAGAGGCATTGTATGTATTATTGCTTTTCTTGATTATGAGGTGGTTACCGTCGATAATCTTTTCTACAGAACTATTTACTGTTGGCTCTGTAGCCTGAACAGCCTCTATTGCAGTTGGCTGACCTTCAGGTGTTACCTCACCTGCAACCACAGCGTTGAGGAAGTTCTCGAGGTTGGAGTAGCCGTTAGCTGCTATTGCTGCTCCGTCGCTTGCATCGTTCTTGTTAAAGCCATTATTGTCCTCGTATGTGTCAGGCATACCGTCGCCGTCGGTGTCTTCAACGGCGCTTGTACCATTGAGGTCGGGGTAGATATTTGTAGCAGCCACGGGGTCAGTAGCGCCATAAGGTTTATATGAAAATTCGAATGTTATATACTTGCCGTCATACTCGTCAACAGAGATGTCGTTTGGACTATTGATGATACCTGTACCACGAGGCTGTTCAATACCTCCATCTTTTTGTCTTGCCTTTGCTGCACCAATGTATATAGGGTCGATGTCACCATGAGCTTCCTTTAACAGACGAGTGTCAACAGCATCGTACTTAGGAAGAGAGGCACCTGCACCTTTGCAGACAGACTCAAATGCCTCGTCAGCACTTTCGTATGTAAGTCCAGAGAGACCTTCATCAGGCAATGATGTCATAACATATTTATCATAGAAATCCTGACCTTTGGTAGAACTCAAACCATTCATGTTGAAGGCACGTTGACCGTTGGCAGCAATAAAACCATAAAGGTTGTCATTGTTTACAAGTGTGAGATTGTCATTGCTCCACTGCGTGCCACTGCCTTTCCATTTGCTATCAAGCTCAAACTTATTGCCGCTAAGATACCATTGACCATATCCGTCGGTTCCATCGTAGTCGCCTTGTACAAAGTAACGTGTGCTGCTTACCTGACTCTTGGTGGTAGGACCTGGTCTGTAGTAGTTATTTATCATATATACACGGTCATATCCCAGGTGATTGCCGTCTGCATCATTATTGATGCTCTTCTTGTCTTCACCTCCATAAGGAGAGTTTGACTTGCCCCAGTTGAATACTACATTGTTGGCATACTCAGATATAACCTGTGCGTCATGGTCGTGCTTGCCTTGTCCGATATTAGATTCGTTTCTAACACCATTGAAACGCACAGTACGACTATTGCAGTTTGTAATAAGACAATGATGCATAGTGCTGTGCTCACCACCCCATTGTGTTGCGTATGATCGTACTCCCTTAGGGTTTAGGCTGTTGTAGAGTCCTTCACCGATAATACACCACTGTACAGTTGTGTAATCTGTGTCATAGGCGGTAAGACACTCCTCCATAGACCATGTGAGCGAGCAGTGGTCGATAATTACGTTCTTGGCGTTCTCCATGTCCAGTGAGGTGATGCTTGATGCCGCCATCTCGCCAGCACGGAAGCGAATGTAACGTAGAATTATATTGCTTTTACACAAATAGATGTCGTATCCAGCAATGCATATACCTCCACCAGGAGCTGTTTGTCCGAGGATGGATACATCATCATATTGGAATTTTAGTTTAGAGGTAAGGCGTATGGTACCACCAACTTTAAAAAGTATGGTACGTGGCTTGCCTCCGTTGTCATGACGTATAGCCCAGCGCAGGGTTCCTTCCACAAGATTGTTGTCAGAGCAGTCATCCAGACTTGTTACGTAACACACTTCACCACCTCGTCCACCAGTGGCGTACTTGCCATAGCCATCGGCTCCAGGGAAAGCAATTTGCTGGGTGTCAGCTTGAATGTTCATAATGCCCATAATCATGAGCACAAGAAGAGATAATAGATTTCTTTTCATATTGTTTGATTTTATTGTTTTTTGGTCTTTTTGTCTTGGAATTAACTGTGAACTGTGCACCATGAACTGTGAACTGCTACAGCTGTCCTGCCTCTACCAGTCTTACCACTCGTTCTATCAGGCGGTCTTTGCCTTGAGGGTCATATTGTTTTTTGAGTGAAGCGCCAAACATCCAGGCGAACGACTGGTAGAACACGGCTCTCGTACTGCCGAGAAAGGCTTTCACAAGGTCGTATGAACTGGAGTTCGTTTCGCGATAGATGAGTTTTATCAGCAGTTTGCCTTGACTGAGGCTCAGTTTCTTCATCCTTGGCGTATATTCCGCCTTGATGCTTTTCTCCACCACCTTCATGTGGGCTTTGCGTGCTTCTTCATTAGGCAGGGTTTCCAGATACTCATAGGTCTCTATTATGGCTCTGTTCACCTCCTTGGCTATCGGCAACACTTTTTTTACGTTGAACACCAGTCTGTTGTATGCCTTGCGTTGCTTCTCGTTCTTAAACTCCAGCGGACCATACACATAGACGTTGTTCATCTCTACATATTTTATGCTGTCGCCACCCTCAAGCACTTTGCCCACTCTCACCATCGGTACGAAGGTAGGACTATCCATGTCCACCATGCGGTCTTCTGGTTTTTTGTCCTTATGCTTCTGGGCATTGGCTGTAGTCGCCATAAGCAACGTACATGCCACCGTGACAATGATTTGCAGGCTATGTGATGAGAATAAGTTCACACGGCAAAGTTACAAATAAAAGTTGAAAGTTTCATGTAAAGCATAGTATTTTTATAAAATTTTATTACCTTTGCACTCAAAATCAAACATTTGCTATAATGAAGAACTTTGTTTTGGGTATAATGAAATCGGTGCTCGTGGCAGGTTTTGCTGCCTTTGCGCTCGTGTCATGTAATAAGGAGGGCTTCCGAGTGGAGGGTAACATTACGGAGGCTAAGGATTCTGTTCTTTATTTTGAGAATATGAGTCTTGACGGTCCTGTGGTTGTTGACTCTGTTAAGCTGGATGCCGATGGAGCGTTTGTTTTTACAGGCGAAAGACCTGAGGCGCCAGACTTTTATCGCTTGCGTATTTCTAACGGAATTATTAACATAAGTGTCGATTCCATCGAGACTATTAAGGTTAAGGCTTCTTATCCTACTATGTCAACCAACTATGAGATAAGCGGTAGCGAAAACTGTGAGAAAATCAAGGAACTGTCTCTCCTTCAGCAGCAGTTGCTTGCCAAGGCTCTGATGGTCAGCACTAATCCTACCTTGGGTGCAGAACAGACTGGTGACAGCATAAGGAAGATGGTTGATGCCTATAAAGATAATGTTCGCATGAACTATATATTCAAGGAGCCACAGAAGGCTTATGCTTATTTCGCCCTGTTCCAGTCTCTCGGCGACCAGCTGATATTCAATCCTCGAGAGTCAGAACTGGATGTTAAGACTTTCGCAGCTGTAGCCACATCGTGGGACACCTATTACCCAGAGGCTCTGCGTGGCAAAAACCTCCATAACATCGCTATTGAGGGTATGAAGCAGATTCGCATTCTCAAGGCTAAGGAACAGCCTTATAAGATTGATGCCTCAAAAGTTTCTGAGGTTTCACTCATAGACATTCCTCTTGTTGACAATAAGGGCAAGAGCCGTTCGCTCAGTGAACTGAAGGGACAAGTGGTGCTTCTTGATTTTCATGTCTTTGCTTCAGACAATAGTACTGAGCGCATCATGATGTTGCGTGAACTTTATAATAAGTATCATGCTCAGGGTTTCCAGATTTACCAGGTTTCGCTCGATCCTGACGAGCATTTCTGGAAGACTCAGACAGCTGCTCTGCCTTGGATTTGCGTTCGTGATAATGATGGTTTGAAATCATCTTATCTTGATAAGTATTTCATTCAGCAGTTGCCTACATATTTCTTGATTGACCGTTCTAACACTCTCTACAAGCGTGGTGAGCAGATTAGCAATATAGAAAATGAAATTGAATCTCTCCTCAAATAAACTTCTCCTTTTTGACTTTGGTTGCGTAATCGTTGACCTCGACAAGCAACGATGTGTCAATGCACTCTACAAGATAGGGTGCGGAGCTATTGCTGGCTATGTAGATGAACATCGTTCTGAAGACCTCTTTCATGAGATAGAATTAGGCGGTAAAACCGAGGATTTTTGCGATGAGGCTCGTCGTCAGTCGGCTGTTACTGATGAAAACGGAGTGGTTCACCCATGTACAGCTTCCAATGAGGACATTATATGGGCATGGAACGAGTTGCTTACTGGTATCAGCAAAGAAAAACTGCGTTTTATCAAACATCTTCATGACGACCTTGGCTATAAGACGGCGATACTCTCCAACACCAACTGGATGCACTGGAATCTGTCCGTTGAGAAGTTCTTTGGCGTTGACGGCTATAAGGTAGAGGACTATTTCGACTATGTGTTCCTTTCTTGCGAGCTGGGTATAGTGAAGCCTGATGAGAGAATCTTCCAGCATGTGATGGATAAGACAGGCGTTAAGGCTGAGGACATTATTTTCTTCGATGATTCCGCCAGGAATTGCGAGGGTGCTAAGCGTATGGGCATCAATGCCATACATGATCCTCTTGGTAATGCCTGGATGCAGCTGTTGCGTAAAGAGATAACATCTAAGAATAGCGTTGCTGCTGTCATAGGCAACTTTGACGGAGTACATTGTGGTCATCTTTATGTCATAAACCGCTTGAAGGAGGTGGCTGCAAAGTATAATATGACCCCTCTCATCGTAACTTTCGATAAACACCCTCGCGAACTTTTCGACTCAACCTTCACTCCCCAACTTCTTACTACTCTTGAGGAAAAGAAAGCCCTGTTAGAGAAAGAGGTGGAGAATGTGGCTGTGTTGAACTTCAATCGTGAGTTGGCTCAGGTTACGGCTTATGACTTCATGAAGCATTATCTTCGTGATGAGTGTGGTGTTCATCTTCTCTTGCTGGGTTATGATAACCGTTTTGGGAAGCGCAACGTACAGGAGACCTTTGAGGATTATCACAGATATGGCAATGAACTGGGCATAAGAGTGATACTTGCTAACCCTGTTGATGTGGGTGGAGTGAGGGTGTCCTCTTCTCAGGTGCGCCATGCTGTGGTTGACGGCAGAATGGAGGAGGTTACGATGTCCCTTGGCAGACCATACTCTGTCACTGGCACTGTGGTAGATGGTCATAAGGAAGGTCGCCACTTAGGCTTCCCTACTGCCAATATCATGCCTCCAGAGCATAAACTTCTTCCTCCTAACGGGGTGTATGCCGTGAATGTGGTGATTGACACCCTTAAGTATAAGGGTATGACAAACATTGGCACTCGTCCTACCTATCATGATGCAGAGCCTGCTAAGGGAGTGACTATTGAGACAAATATCTTCGATTTCAACGAGGATTTGTATGGTCGTGTGATTACCGTTGAGTTCCTTCATAAGGTGCGTGACGAACAACAGTTTTCTTCGCCAGAAGCTCTGAAGGAGCAGATAGAGAAGGACAAATTTCTAATTTCTAATTCCTAATTTCTAATTGTGAAAAAGTCTCTCCTATACATTATTATATTTATAGCACTCCAGCTGCTAATAACGGTTGGCATAAGTGTTGTGCTAAAATACTTCTATCCAGAAACAGACAGTCAGTCTGCTCAGGTTCTGACCATAACCTCCATCACGATAAATGTTATTGTGATTATCCTTTTCCTCGCACTTAAGTGGTATAGGGTAAGTCGAGAATATATCCAGACTCGTCCTTGGGTGGAGGTATTCTGGACCGTACTTCTTGGTATAGGAATCATCATTCCCCTCGCTTTCATTGAAGAAATGATACCTGAGGCTTGGCGCAAGGATAGCATCGGCGAGGTGTTGATTCAGATGCTCCAGACACCAGAAGGCTATTTCGCTGTGTGTATGCTCGCACCTCTTGCTGAGGAGATAGTTTTCCGTGGTGCCATAATTACTGCTCTGAGACGATGGATTCGAGATAAAGAATATTCAGCCATTTCCAAGACTTGGGTACCAATAATTGTTTCTGCTTGTTTCTTCTCAGCCATCCATTTCAATCTTGCACAGATTCCCCATGCCTTTATTATGGGACTGCTCCTTGGTTGGCTCTTCACTCGTACAGGCAGTCTGTTGCTCTGTTTCCTTGTTCATTGGATAAACAATTCCTTCGCCTATGTCTTTGCGAAGCTTTTTCCCTCTCTGCCTATCGATGCCCCATTAGTCGATTACTTCGGCAGTAATGCAGCAGTCTATCAGGCAGTCGTATGTTCTCTGATGATTGCTCTCCCTTCACTTTATCAGCTTCAGCGTCTGCTTAATACGCCTTCAGACGTAGAGGCTAAGCAAGAGCATAATAACTAGTTAATTTTTAAAATTTGCTAGTTAATTCACAAAATTTGCTAGTTAATTATATATCCTTGCTTAGCAACAGTCCGCTCTTGCTAAGCATCCACATGCACGTGGTAAACCCCACTACCTTATCTTAGATAGAGTATTGCCTCTGACCCTTCGTTAAACAACAGGTCGAGAATGGAGAGGTTGGGGATAAAGCCGTGACGTTTCTGGAAGGTTTGGTAGTAATCAACGGGAACGTTAACGGGAACGTGAACAACTCTTTCCCCTTGTGGGGGAGTTGGTGGGAGGCTCGTTAGTTTTATTTCTTTCTTTACCCCGATTAAATCGAGCATTTTACGCATTATGGCGAGGTTGTAGTCAAAGAGCCTCTGCCAGTTGTTTGCCCTGAAGGTTTCCTCGTCAAAGAAAGGACGAATATCATCCTGATAATAGTCGAAGAAGGGTGACATACCGTAGGCACTCTTCAGAGCCTCCCAATGCTGGTGGCGCCAATTGCCGTGCTCGCTGACGAGAACATTTTTAACGGGAACGTTAACCTTTTGAACTAACGAAGCGTCTTGAACCAGCGCGTCAGCGCGATTTGAACATCCTTGAACCTCTTGAACCTTTGTGGTCACGGGAACCGTCAGTATCTGCTTGCCGTTAGCTGTTGCAATCTCGCAACGGTTGCGAGAGGTTTGCTTAATGTAGTTCTCGCAGGCATCAATATACACATCCCCCTCGGCACAGACCAGCTGCCTGTACCAATTAACACTTCCGAAGTATGTGGTATGGAGAATAATGGGGTTGGAATGGTTCAAGGGCTTAAGGATTACTTTTTCTTCTTAGGTTTTCTGCGTGCCCATCCTTCTTCGCGTCGCTCAGGCGTAAACGGAACTTCTTGTCCTAACATTTCGAAGAGGGCTTTGCGCTCGTCGAAGGCTCGCTGGCGCTCTGCTGCCTTCCTGCCTTTCTTGGTGGAGTAGGCATTATCCTCTTCCTGTCCCCTTCCCTTTACAGAGGGGTTAGGGGTAGGCTTTTGGGTAGGAGTGCCACCCTTATCCTCGCGACAGGTTACTTTCTTGTTGTGATAGAAGGCATGGCTGAGAGCCTTGATAACTTTCTTGGCATCCTTGCTGGGCACCTCGATAAGGCAGAAGTTTGGCATGATGTCGATATGTCCTACCTCCTGTCTGCCTGGCACATTGCGGTTGATAAACTGCATCACCTCGCCAGGGAAGAAACGGTCGTTTCTGCCAAGGTTGATGTAGAGTTTGGAGTAACCCTTCTGCACTCCCTCACGTGGTTTCTTCGTTTTCCAATCGGTACGATCGCCCTTGTCTTTCTTCTCCTTTTTGCTCAGCACCACCTCTTCTATCTCTGGGGCATTGGCATAATACTGCAAGAACCTTCCGAACTCTCGGCTTACCACCTTCTTGAGTATCTCCTCTTTGTCAACATACTCAAAGTGGCGACGAATCTCCGTCATGAAAGGCTCTATCTGTTCGTCGTCAACGTCAGTTTTCTCGATTTCATCGATGGCGCGGAACAGCTGTTTGGTACAAATCTCCTCAGCCGTAGGTATTCTGCCAGCCACGAAGGTCTTGCCTATAATCTTCTCCACATCGCGCACCTTGTGGCGCTCTCTGCTGTGTATTATGGCGATGGATGTGCCCTTTTTGCCAGCTCTGCCCGTTCTGCCTGAGCGATGGGTGTATGACTCCGTATCATCAGGCATAGAGTAGTTGATTACATGGGTGAGGTCGTTCACGTCCAGTCCGCGAGCCGCTACATCCGTTGCCACGAGCAACTGGGTGAGGTGCTGACGGAACTTCTGCATGGTAAGGTCTCGCTGCTGCTGCGACAGGTCGCCGTGCAGAGCCTCTGCGTTATAGCCTTCCTTTATCAGTTTGTCAGCTATCTCCTGCGTCTCTATCTTTGTGCGACAGAAGATGATGCCATAGATGCGAGGATAGTAGTCCACTATGCGCTTCAGGGCAAGATACTTGTCCTTGGCGTTCACCATATAATAGATGTGGTTGACGTTCTCAGCACCCTCATTGCGCGAACCCACCACTATCTCCTCGTAGTTGTGCAGGTATTTCTTCGCCACTTTCTCCACCTCCTTGCTCATGGTGGCAGAGAAGAGGAGCGTCTGGTGTTCCTCAGGCAGAGCCTCGAATATGGCGTTGATGCTGTCAGAGAAACCCATGTTGAGCATCTCGTCAGCCTCGTCGAGCACTATGTGGCGCACCTCGTCCAGATGCACCTTGCCACGCTCCATCAGGTCTATCAGTCTGCCTGGTGTAGCAACGATTATCTGTGCTCCATGCCTGAGCGAGCGTATCTGGTCGCTGATGCTCGTGCCACCATATACGGCAACAATGTTGATGCCTTTGAGGTATTTGGAGAAATCGCGCAGGTCGTCAGTTATCTGCAAACACAGTTCGCGGGTAGGGGAGAGCACTATCGCCTGAGTGGTACGGTTCTTTGCCTCCACCATCTGTAGCAATGGCAGTCCGAATGCCGCCGTCTTGCCAGTTCCTGTCTGTGCTAAGGCAATGAGGTCTTTATTAACGGGAACGGGTTCCGAGCTCTCGCTTGGATTCGTCATTCTTAATTCTTCATTTTTAATTAAGAACGGTATCACCGCCTCCTGTATGGGCATAGGGTGCTCAAAGCCCAGTTCGTCTATTGCGCTAAGTATTTCGGGCTTGATGCCAAGTTCTTCAAATGTCATTCTACTAAAGTAAAGTCAAGTTGTTTTTTCTCGAGATTAGCCTTCGATACCCTTATGCGCACTGGGTCGCCCAACTGGTATCTGTTATGGAAACGACGTCCGATAAGGCAGAAGTTTTTCTCGTCAAATTCGTAATAGTCATCCTTCAGGTCGCGTATCAGAATCATACCCTCGCAATGATTTTCGTCGATTTCAGCGTATATTCCGTAGCTCGTGATACCTGAGATGTGTGCATCAAACTCCTCGCCGATGTGCTCGCCCATAAACTCCACCATCTTATATTTTATGGAGTCGCGCTCAGCACTTGCCGCTATCTGTTCCATCTGGCTTGAGTGCTCACACAGTTCCTCGTAATACTTCTGGTTGGCACTCTTGCCACCTTCCTCGTAGCGGGTAAGCAGCCTGTGCACCATAGTATCAGGGTATCGGCGAATAGGCGATGTGAAGTGGGTGTAGTAGTCGAAAGCGAGTCCGAAGTGACCTATGTTGTGGGTGCTGTACTTAGCCTTCATCATAGCCTTCAGTGCCACCATCTGTATGGCGTTGTTCTCTGCCTTGCCGTCACATTCGTCCATCAGGGTGTTTATGGCGCGAGCCGTAGCACCTCTGGTACTGGTTGATTTCATGCGATAGCCAAAGTGGGTGACAAACTGCTTCAGCTGTTCCATCCTGATAGGGTCTGGATCGTCATGCACACGATAGGGTAGGGTCTTCGCCTTCTTGCCCTTAGGCACCTTGCCCACGCTCTCTGCCACCGTCTTGTTGGCTATGAGCATAAACTCCTCAATGAGTTTGTTGGCATCCTTCGAGCGCTTGAAATACACTCTCGTAGGCTTGCCCTTCTCATCTATGTCGAAGCGCATCTCTTCACGGTCAAATTTTACGGAGCCGTTCTTGAATCTCTGCGCCCTCAGTTTCTTGGCAAGGGCATCGAGGGTTATCAGTTCCTGGGCATACTCACCCTCATACTTCGCCTTCTTGGGTGCAGGCTCGCCAGTGCTGTCCACCACACCGTTCTTCTCCAGTATCTCCTGCACCTCTTCGTAGCAGAATCTACGGTTGCTCCTTATCACAGTGTGCACTATGCGATGGCTCCTTATCTGTGCATCCTCGTCCATCTCCAGTATCACAGAGTAGGCGAGTTTGTCCTCGTCAGGTCTCAGCGAACAGATGTAGTTACACAGTCTCTCAGGCAGCATCGGTATGGTGCGGTCCACCAGATACACGCTCGTGGCACGCTTCTGTGCCTCCTTGTCTATTATCGAACCCTCAGTCACGTAGTGGCTCACGTCGGCTATGTGCACACCAACCTCCCACAGTCCGTCCTCCGTCTTGCGTATTGACAGTGCATCGTCAAAGTCCTTAGCGTCATGCGGGTCGATGGTGCAGGTAAACACCTCGCGGAAGTCCTCGCGCTTTGCTATCTCCTCAGGGCTTATCACGTCGCTGATTTTGTTAGCGGCTTCTTCCACCTCCTTCGGATATTTGTATGGCAGTCCGTACTGTGCCAAGATGGTGTTCATCTCCACATCGTTGTCGCCGCCCTTGCCTAAGATGTCCACCACCTCAGCCCTTATGCTGCGATGCTCGCTGTCAGGCCATGCTATCACCTTCACCACGGCTCTGTCGCCCGTCTTTCCGCCTTTCAGTTTCGATTTTGGTATGATGATGTTCATGGCAAGAGGTTCTTGGGTAATGAGGAAAGCGAGGTCGCTGTCCACCTCCAGTCTGCCCACAAACTGATCCTTCTTGCGTTCTATGATTTCTATCACCTGCGCCTCTCTGATGTGGCTACGCTTACGAGCCATGATGCAGAATTTCACCCTGTCGCCCGTCAGAGCCGACATAGAGTTTCTCTCAGCCACGAATATAGGGTGCTCGCCACCGTCAGGTATTATGGTATTGCGTCCGTTAGGCTTAGCTTGGAACACACCCTCCATCACCTGTGTCGTGTCGGCAAGTTTATACGATGAATCCGTCACTTTTACCAGGAAGTCATCCCATGCCATCTCCTCCATAACGTCTATGGCGAGCATCTTCATGGGGTGGGTGTCCAGTCTCAGTTGCCTGAACACTTCCTTAAACGGTATAGCCTCTCCTGGATGACTTCTGAAGAAAGCCTCCAGTTTCTGTTCCATCAGCGGTCTGGTAATTCTCTTTCCGCCTTTCTTTCCCTTACTCATATCTTTTCCTCCTTATTTAGGTTGTATTATTTCTTGGTATCTCTTCTTGTCCAGCAGCAGTTCCTTTGCCTTCCGCACCTGTGTATCCGTGCGCAGCATGTTGGCTATCCTGCCCTTCTGGTGGTAGTATGCCGTCACTATTTCCTGTTCCAGCAACTGACAGATTATGTCGCGGTTCTTGTCCAGTTCCCTCTCTAAGTTGTGCTCCAGTTTCTTCTCTAAAGCATCAAACTCCGCCTTCGCATCGTCGTAATACCCCTCGAATTTGGCAAATTCAACGAGTTTCTTGTATTCCTTGCTCGTCTCGCGGTCATACTTGAAGCCACTTGCTATCACCCTCTGCTTAAAGTCCTGAAACTCTGCGTCGCTCAGTTTGTATTCCTCAGGCTTGGCTATGCTCTCGTGGCTGTTTATGTAGTCCACCACGTAGTAGTGCACCACCTCGGTAGAGTCCAGCGAGCCCCTGAACAGATACATAGCTATGTTAGTCAGCGTGTCAGGCTTCGCCTCTATGTCGGGTTTTATGCCACCGCCGTCTCTCACTATTCTTCCGCCCTTGGTCTTGAATTCCTTTGTCAGCGAGTCGGGTATATGCTCCCTGTATCCTCCGCCTGTGTGCTTGTAGTTGATAGCCTGTATGCATCTTCCGCTCGGAATGTAGTATTTCGATACCGTCAGTTTCAGCGAACCGTCGTGAGGCAGGTCCACCGTCTGCTGCACCAGTCCCTTGCCATAGGTCCTCGCACCCATTATCACGGCACGGTCCAGGTCTTGCAGCGAACCAGCCGTAATCTCGCTTGCCGATGCGCTACCCTCGTTCACCAGCACCACCACAGGCATGATGCTGTCCAGCGGTTCCTGCTCCGTCTTGTATGTGTGGTTGCTACGCTTCAGTTTGCCCTTGGTGGTCACTAACGTCACGTTCTTTGGCACAAACATATTCACTATCTTTATAGCCTCTTGCAGCGAACCGCCTCCGTTGCCTCTCAGGTCAAACACTAGTCCCTGCATACCTTTGCCACGCATGTCCACCAAGGCACGACGGAAGTCCCTCGCACAGTTCTCTGTAAACTGTGTCAGCACCACATAGCCTATGCTGTCGCTCATCATGCCGTAATAAGGCACACTCGGCAACTGTATCGCCTTGCGTGTTATCTTCAGGCTCAGCGTCTGGGTCTTGTCCTTGCCCTTCTTGTCCTTCGCCGTGCGTTCTATCTTTATCATGAAGGTAGTGCCAGGCTCGCCCCTCAGGTGACTACTAACGTATGACACATCCTTACCCACCATCGTCGAGTCGTCCACCGCAATGATGGCATCGCCCACCTTCAGTCCCGCTGTCTCAGCAGGCATACCCTCATACAGTTCGTCAATCATCACGCGCCACGTCTTCAGGTTCTTCTTTATCAGTGCGCCTATGCCAGCATACTTGCCCGTCAGCATCTGCTTCAGGTCTTTCATCTCGCTCGCAGGGTAATACTCCGTGTAAGGGTCCAGCGAGCGCAACATAGCGTTTATGCCGTTGGTTACCGTCACGTCAGCGTCCAGCGTATCTACATACATCAGGTCGAGGTTCTTGTAAATGTTTGAGAAAGTCTCCAGATTCCTTGCCACGGCAAAGTTGTGGTTGTCTCCCCATGAGTTTGCTACCGTCAGTGCCAGCAAACCCGCAATCAGATATCGTTGTATAATATTCATAGCGTTACAATTCATAGATGTACAAAGTTACACAAATAATTCTGATTCCTCACATCTCCTTGCTCCTTTTTATCATTA
>Ga0326511_10002808_pt1 | contig 14026 bp, 22 predicted proteins | sample 0_2496_0518_D_FD_203701 | JGI IMG/M metagenome (GOLD analysis project Ga0326511, IMG submission 203701) | Bovine rumen microbial communities from UC Davis, California, United States - 0_2496_0518 | ecosystem: Host-associated > Mammals > Digestive system > Stomach > Rumen | place: USA... | reverse complement strand
CATCAAGCATATGACTCCAGAAGAAGCGTTAGCTCTGGTAGAAAAGAGAGAATATGAGCGTAGAAATGGAAAATAATGATTACTACTTGGCCGAAAGTTATCAAAATTTGGCACGAGTGGGTGATGTATATGAGAAAGACGGAAAAGAATACATTGATGTCATTCTTAAAAGTGGTAAAACCCATGCGGCCAGAGTATATAGACCTAAGTCAGATCGTGAGGTATCTACCAAAACACGCCATATCATATACAATCTTAGAAATGAATTAGGCTTTGCTCCTGGTGGATTCATAAATGTTGTTCGTTGTAAGGATGAATCAGAACTGAAAGGTATATGTCATTTTCATCCAGCTTTTGGCGCATATCTTAAATGCCAAGAAGATTTATCTGAACTCCCTTGGGAAAAAGGACTTAATATTCAGTTAAAAAGTCTTGAATGGTGGGAAATTGTTGATGATAAAGACCACTTATTACCAGTAAAAGAAATAAGAAAAAGAGTAGATGAAAGATTTCCTTCTGAAAATTCTTAAAAATTATTATATTATAGAGGAGAAATTTGCATGAGCGACAACGAAAAGCATGGTTTAGGTATTTTGGATGTACTTCAGATTATATTCATTGTTTTGAAATTAACTAATCTTATAAATTGGTCTTGGTGGGTAGTATTAATTCCATTATGGATTGGTTTAGCAGCAACACTACTTGTACTAATTATTTGTTTAATTGATTAATAATAAAAAATATTATATAATTATATTGTAAGGAGAAATACAATATGAAAATTATAGATTTTGAGGTAAGAGGTAATGTTGTAAGATTCGCGCTCGGCGCAGATAATTGTGATGATTACTGGGGTGATGATTGGGATGATCGACCATATGAACACAATGCAGGTCCTGTCTATGATGAATATGTAACTGGATATGCAGAGTTTTTATTCCCTTTTGATTATACCGTTCTTACTCCAGAAGATGATTGGACATATCAGAGCAATTCTCCTTTCTGTAAAGAAGATTTTAAGAAGAGAAAAGCTCCTTGTGTAGTTGTATCTCGAAATGAAGATGATTGGGATGCTCGCTATTCTAAAGAAGCTTTAAATTCTAATAGTCGAAGGTTTTACTTTGGAGATAAATTAACACCTGGTACTTACTACATGAATACTGCCGGTGTTCCAATAAAAGTCGAAAGTTAAAACTTCTATTTGAAAAATTAAAAAATTAATGATATAATATATATGTAAGGTTAAGGAAAGGCAATATTAACTGGGTTGATCGCCAGAGAGACGCGCTGATCGAAAGCAGTGGCACGAAGGAAGAGTGCCATACAACAGTATCTGAGTGGAGGAGTCATGACCTCTTGAAATTCTGGCTATAAAGGAACAGACAGAGAGCCAAGAAAGTGTCAAAGCCTGGAATTAACTTACAAATATCCCCGAGTGGCGGAATAGGCAGACGCAACGGACTTAAAATCCGTTGTCCGCAAGGACGTACCGGTTCAAGTCCGGTTTCGGGGACCATATGTCTTGGTCGTATAATGGTTAGTACGGAACCTTGCCAAGGTTCAAATACGGGTTCGATTCCCGTTCAGGACTCTCTTCGGTAGGTACGCGAACTGGTATAGCACACTGTCTTAGAAACAGTGGTTTGCGGGTTCGAATCCCGCCCTATCGACTACTCCTTTCGGTGAGGAGAAAATGCCCGCGGCATTAACATTCGTCTCACGATCACGCTTGGAAAATGTCGCGTTATAAAACAAAGGAAGCAAGGAGTGATCGTTTCTGGCCCCATAGCCAAGCAGGTAAGGCGGAGGACTTTGAATCCTTGATGCGCATGTTCGAACCATGCTGGGGCTGCTAGGCCGAATATCGGCCTTTTTTCGAGAACAAATTTAAATAATGAAACAGGCAGGATTTGCACTAATTATAGGAGGTATAAAATGTCAGACTTTAACATAAATTTAGATATGTCTGTTCATAGCTTAACAAAAGGAACTCTAACTCTACGAGAAGCCATTGCGCGCATTGTAGAGTATATCCAAGAGGAACCTGATAAGGAATACGATATAGCTATTGGAACGGACTCAATGACATATAGTACCACTCAATTTGTTCTTGCTATTACAGTTCACAGATTGCATAATGGTGGTATCTTCTTCTACAAGAGAATGTATCATGATAAGATAGCTAACTTACATTATAAGCTCAGAGAAGAAACCGCCATATCTGTTGAAGCTGCTGAATTAGTAACAGATGAATTATTTGATAACGGTATTGATGTAACCGACAAGCATGGAAATATTCATTTCCATATTCATATGGACATTGGTCCTAATGGCCCAACAAAGGAACTAATCCAAGAGTTGAGTGGATGGATCACCGCACTTGGCTATGACTTTGAAATCAAGCCAGATAGCTATGCGGCCAGCCATATTGCTGATAGATATTCAAAATAAAAAAAGATTTTTGAAAAGATAAAAAATATATGATATAATATATATGTAAGGTAAGGAAATCCTTATCTTATAGCCCCATAGTGTAACGGCAACATACCAGGCTCTGAACCTGTTGCTCCTCGTTCAAATCGAGGTGGGGCCGCCATTTGCCGCATGTCCGGGTGGTGAGGGAGTGGTCTAGAAAACCATTAACCGTAAAGGTTTGCAGGTTCGAATCCTGTGTGCGGCGCTGAGTGAGGTTGGTCATTTGGGGAAGTTTTGCAGAAAGCTCACTTTAATAAAAACGGGGTAACTTCCTATGTATGGGGCTGTGGCGCAACTGGGAGCGCACCTGCTTTGCAAGCAGGGGGTTGAGGGTTCGATCCCCTTCAGTTCCACTTGAGTGATGGTGTAATGGAAGTGCATTTAAAGATCCAGCATATGGGCCGGTCACGCCCTCGGTAGAGGTTCGATTCCTCTTCACTCAGCCAATCCTTCCGTAGCTCAACTGGCAGAGCATCGCACTCTTAATGCGAGGGTTCAGGGTTCAAGTCCCTGCGGTAGGACTTATGCCCTCGTAGCTCAACGGAAAGAGCATTCGCCTTCTAAGCGATGTGTTGATGGTTCGATTCCATTCGAGGGTGCTATCGGCTCGTAGCAAAACGGCTATGCACGCGACTTTTAATCGCGGTTACGTAGGGTTCAACTCCCACCGAGCCGACTTAGTGAGGTATTTATATGCGAAATTTACCTGATGTTATATTACAAATGTTAGCAGTTATTCCGTCAGATCGAAAATATTTGCGTGATAGATTAAATGCTTATTTAGCATCTGATGAAGAAGCAACAGAAGAAGATTGGAATAACGTTGGAGATCTTTTATATCAAGAAGTGTTCAATGATTATCGTCCAGAAGAAAAATGGATGTGTGATCTCGATGTCATTTGGACTGGTGATGAAGATCCATATGATTTAAGTAATTCAAATTTTTGACTTTAATTTCCGGGTGTAGCTTAATGGTAAAGCGTACAACTTATAATTGTAATAGTGGAGGTTCAATTCCTCTCGCCCGGACTATCAGATAGGAGGTATTTATATGGCGCATAAGTATAGAGACCCTTATTCTGGGAAAGTAAAAAGTAATCGCTATTTTCGCAAACAGAAAGGGAAAAAAAGAATGAAGTCCATCTATGATATGGGTGGAGATCGTTGGTTTCCTTGGCCTGTTGTATGGAGTGATTATGAATGGGATGAAAAGACTCATAAAAATTTTCCTACCGAAGATTCTTATTTAAGACGTAATTGGCGTCCAGTCAAATTAAGCAAATGGATTAAAACAAATTGCCATAGAAAAAATCGTAGAGCAATGCATTCTGAAGATTTAACAAATTATACCTATAATAAAAACGCAGAATTTTGGTGGGAACTATGGTAAAAATAGATTAGATTGAACATGCTCAAGAGTTATTTGGCGAACAACGTTGTATGACAGAAGAAGAGCAAAAAATAAATCAGGAAATTTTGAAAAGAGATTCTGTTCCAATTTAATTGCGGTGATGGAATAGGTAGACATAGACTACAAGTGTGAGGTAGAATCGGCACGAACAAATTCTCACAGTGCCATGCAGAGTGCAAATCTCTGCCCGTGATATGCTGACCTACCTAAGGTGTGGGAACAGTCACTTATATCGCTACGGCGATACATGTCCTGTACCAAGAGTACAGGCGTTTCTGGGCAAGTGCTTAATTGATTACTGCCCTGCTTATGGGCTTGTAAAGGTTTCGACAGGTTTATTGAGTGCCAAGACAGCAGCAAGGTAGCGACTTACGCTAAAATTAAATTTAAACGCAAATTTTGTTAAAAACACTATCGCAAAGATCAAGAATTTCTTTGCACCTTCTAACCAGTTAGCTTTAGCTCTTTAGTCGTAATTATTAAAGCACTTTAGTTTCAAACCAAATTAAGGATTGCGGTCCTATTCACGCATCTTTAATTACTCTGAATAGGGAAGCTGTAAGTATAGATGTCGAGGACAGTAGATATTCTTGGACAGGGGTTCGATTCCCCTCAGGTCCATTATCGTAGGATGTGCGGGCCTACGGTTAAACAGATGGCCCAAAGGGCAGATCGAGGATTCTCGATTGAGAATCCTCTTCGCGGACACTTGGCAGATACGGTTATTGCGGGGGACTGAAAATCCCTAGGACTGGGTTCGACACCCGGAGTGTCCATTTTTATTGGGAGGAAATGGGAATTTTAAAGAACGTGATAGTTCAAAGCTGAGAATACTTGCCATAAGCAAGAGATATGGTATAGCATCCACATAACGGAGGCCCAGCCCAATTCTTGGAGGTATTTATATGCAGAGACCTAAGGCAGAAAGACGCCATTTAACGCAAATGGCTATTGAACGCAAAAAGCGCAAACTCAAGCAAGGTTGGTATGACGCTTATGATGATTGGACTCATGGAGGCCAGAGGAACAGATTAAATAAAGGAAAGATACATTGCTCTTGTCCTCTCTGTTCCGCAAAGACAAGACTATATGGCCCTTCTTTATCTGACTACAAAAAGCTAGAGGGTATGCAATCTTCATTAGAAGAAACAGGATTTGACTTAAAGATACTTCCACATAAAGGGTGGTAAGCCATTGGCTTACTGCCTTTTTCAACAGAAAGGAGATTAAACATATGGCATATGTTAAGCCAATTGCTCTACAATTAGATGATATGGCAGAAGGTATTTATGCTTCTTCTGGCAGTGGATGCTATACAGTCACTGCACGAATTCATCAACGTCCAGAAACAGGTAGAAATGATTTCCGTATTCAAGTTAATGCACAACATCGTGCTGATCATACACGAACAACACAATATTTAACTATTAGTTTTAATAGTCCAGTTCATTATATTGGTTGCTATATGAATGGAGCCACTTTAATGTCTGGAGATAATACCAATACATTGAAAATTAAATTGTCTTATTACCAAAATCCAACAGACAATATTGGTGGTGGAGATTTAGTCGTTTATAGCGATAATCCATTATTAGAGATTGTATCTTGTAGTTTAACTGATTAATTGAAAAATTAAAAAATAAATGATATAATTATTATATAAAGGAAAGGATATAGTAATTATGAATATACAGTCATTATCCATTGTAGTACCAACAGGAACATGCTGGAACCATTGTGCTTTTTGCGTGTCAAGAATGCATAATGAAAATTATGGTGATAATCTTAATTTTAACACTATTCCAGAAAGATATATTGATAAGATGGAATTTGTGCGTGAAGAGGGCTGTAATTCTATGATTATTACTGGAACTGCTGAACCGCAGCAGAATCTACCTTTCATTTATAAAATGCTTAAAGCCAATCGTCTGATGCGCAAGCCTTTCTATAACATTGCAATTCAGACTACTGGCTCTGGTTTAACCCCTATTGATATTCGGAATTTAGCTGAAGCAGGAGTTACTACATTAGCATTATCTGTAAATTCTTTCTACCCTATTGAGAATTGGGATATTACTCATACCCCACAGAATAAACGAATTATGACTATTGCACAGCTTATTGATGAAGCGAAACATTGTCATTTAAATGTACGTGTTTGTCTTAATTTAACAGATGCTTTTATTAAATTTGATCCTGATTTCTTCTTTGCTTGGGCTGATTTTTACAATGTAGATCAATTAACTTTTAGAAAAATTTACAAGAGTGGAAATGGTAAAGAAGCTAACTGGGTAGAAAAACATGAATATCCAGAAGCAAAGTTCAAAGAAATTATCGACTACGTTTGCGATAAGGGCGTTGCGATTGCGCGTCTTCCTTATGGATTCATTCAGTATTCAGTAGATGGTATTTCTACTGTTGTTGATACTAATTGCATGAGCAAAGACAGTATTGATGAAATGAAATATGCTATTCTTCGTCCTAATGGACATTTATACAGCCGTTGGGATGATAAAGGTAGCTTGATTTTCTAAGGAGATATTATGGAAGAAAGAACTATCAAGATTGATAAGTTAATTGAAGATTTGAAGTATGATGTTGATCGTGGTTATGAAGAACTCCGTAGTCATGATTTAGATGAATTCAGACGAGTAACTCTTCAATTTGATGTAGATTGTAAGAATAATTTTATCTGGATGTTAGAAGATGAATACAAAAAGCAACAAGGTTTGTAGTGTCTAATTTGAAAAAATAAAAAAAATATTATATAATAATATTGTAAGGGAAAGTTATGGGTACCGTTGGCAAGTCTGGTTTAAGCCCCGGAGCTGCAACCTCCGTATTTCGTCAGTTCAAATCTGATCGGTACCTCGACTTATGTTGGCCTTAGTTCAGTGGTAGAGCGTTGCGTTGTGGCCGCAAATGTCATGGGTTCAAATCCCATAGGTCAACCTTCTGGGGGAGTGACGGAATTGGCATACGTATCTGACTCAAAATCAGAGTTCTGTGGGTTCAAGTCCCACCTTCCCTACTTGCCTATGCCGGCTCTGAAGCATTGGTGCGAAATGATGCTTTCAGTGAAACAGGTTTCGCAGCCTGGCTGAGTCGAGCTTAGTGGCAAAAGAAACTGTGATTGGGAACATCAGCCCGTCTATATGGCGGTGTTAATTTTCGGGCGACTGATGCGGTCTGTTGGAGTTGGGGGTAGGCAGACATATATATCCGAGTCGTACAACGGCTAGTACTCTGGTCTCCAAAACCAGCTATGAGGGTTCGAATCCTTCCTCGGGTGCTTATAGCAGAATAGCTCCAATTGGTTAGAGCAATAGATTCATACCCTATTGGTTGTGAGTTCGAATCTCACTTCTGCTATTTAAAAGGAGAGATACTAAATGAAATTTTCAACTTTAACAAAAATAGTATTATCTGCTCTATTATTAACAGGATGTAGTAATCCACACACTTCTTATAACGAGAAAGGTCCAGTTACTATGACTGTATATTCATCAGATAACGAATATTTCTATTATGCTATTGATGAAAGTACAGAGGTGGTTTATATCATGTTTAGCGCACCATATAGAGGTGGAATAACAGTAGCCTATAATACAGATGGTACTATAATGAAAAAGTCTGATTTGCATTTAGAGAACGACTAAATCGTCCCATAGCTCAGTTGGGAGAGCATCTGCCTTACAAGCAGAGGGTCGTAGGTCCGAGTCCTACTGGGGCGACTCATTCTCAGGAGAAACATAAACCGCGGATATGCCTGGGAAGACCTTCTCGGTTGGTAGTGCTGTCGAAAAGAAGTAGAACTATCATTCAGTAGCTTTATGGGAAGTTTAACTACTGGTCGTTATTAAATCACCCTACGCCACGGTTAATGGTTCAAACTCTGCCGGCAAAAGAACAATAGAAATCCCGCAAGATGAAAGCGATTCAATAGGATGTTCGGCGTACTTATCTCCTCTTAGCTCAGTGGAATAGAGCACTACGCTACGAACGTAGGTGTCAGGGGTTCGAGTCCCTTAGAGGAGGCTTTTAAAAAAGGAGATATTAAAAATGGACCAGAATAAGTTAAAGTTATCCGCTCCTTGGTATATCTATGTCAGAGAACTTCGTGTTCTTTTTGGCAAGGATCCAGGAATTAACATCGTCTTTGACGAAGACAATCTTGAGGTTAAGCTCTATGTAGAAGATCCTGAAAAGGCAGAAGCAATTTCTCAGCTTCTTCCTGGTGAGAAAATTTTTGGGGCAGTTTCCCTTAAAGTTACTGTCGTACCTGGTAATAATCTTGCTGGAGCAGGTAGAGCAGCTCTTTATTCCACTGCTTTTAAGGGCAATCCAATTTTCTCTCATTGCTCTGAATTCCAGGGACTCTACAGTCAGCCTATTACTCACGTAGTGTTCAAGAAGGAAGTTGCTCAGTATTTCAGCGATGACCTTGGCACAGAACAGGGTATTACATCCGTACTTTATCAGGATGTTGCAAGAGATCTTATCGGACTTGATGGCGTATATTTCTCCACAGAAGTTGAACCAGATCAGGTTATTAGACTTGAAAAATAATTAATTCCACCACCCGATAGTGTATGTTGTTATACTGGACTTAAAAAAGTCGGGGAACTCCAGGTAAAGCTACCTGCGCGCAAGGGTTGTGCCTTGCAAGGTCTAAGGTAATTCAATTACTACATAAGTAGGAGACGCAGTTGAATTTAGGAGAGTCGTCACTCTGCCTTAGATCTTTTCATAACCAGTAGGCAAGCATTAAAAGCCGAGAAGAAAATAAAGACAGGAAAAGGGACACGGACGAGAGACACGTCATGGGCGACGGTAACCAACCCGTAGTAAGACTACCCAGTAATCTTCGTTGCAACCCTGACTGGATGCGTGTGATTGAAACTGCACACCTGGTTATACTAATTATTTGAAAAAATAAAAAATAAATGTTATAATATATATGTAAGGTAAGGAAAGGGGAATGAAATATGAGAGAACGTTTTAATTCAAGGGACTTGATTATGTCAGCGGGGCTTATGCAGTCAATGCTGGGAGAAACCCCTTTTGCTGACCAAGACATAGCAGACTACGTTAATGAAGATTATACCTGTTTGGAAGATCTTCGCGTAGATGCGATGGATTACGAGGTTGTACCTCGATAATCCATTTTCTGGGAGTGTAGCTCAGCTGGTCTAGAGCGTTCGCCTGATAAGCGAGAGGTCGGAGGTTCAAGTCCTCTCATTCCCACTAAGCTAGGTAGTCACATATTAACGTTTGGTAGGGTGACATAATGGATGGTTGGGTCCTAGCTTAAAATATAGTCTCGTAGCATAGCAGCAGATGTGCCGGCTTGTCACGCCGGAGATAGCGGGGGCAGCACCCGTCGGGACTGCTTATCATGTCGTGGTGAAACTGGTTTAACACACTGCCCTTTCTCAGTCAAATAGCTGCTGAAAAGAAGATATGAAAGAAAACACTATAAAAGGAGCTTTAACAGAGCTTTATTGTCAAGAAGATTTTATTAAAAGAAATATATTGGTATCTAAACCAATTGTTCAAGACAGTAAATATGATTTTATTGCCGATATTGGCAATAAATTGTATAGAATACAGTGTAAATCTTCTTCTTTGTCAGAAGATAAATCGTACATTTCTTTAAAAACTAAAACAACTAATGTACGCACTATGAAAGATAGCTACTATACAAAAGAAGATATAGATTATTTCTATACTTCCTATGAAGGAAAAAGCTACTTAATTCCAGTTGAAATATCTGGACACGGAGAAACTCGATTAAGGTTTACTTCTAATCAATCCAATCCAAATATTCGCTGGGCAAAAGATTATGAGTTAGACATAATCTTAGCAAAGATTAAGGAGGAAGTAGGTAGCTAAGGAGACCGAGAAAAGGCAGGATTCGCGGGTTCGAGTCCCGTCGGCATGACTTAACCTATACCATAAGGTCTGTATGGCTAACTGGACTTGCAAGCAGTTAGGAGGACATACCTATCAAGAACTCGGTTGCAAACGACTCTTGGTATGCAATGGGTCTGCCCGTGGAGGGGCAGAATATCTGGGCGCGAATCCCAGTGGGTTATCCTATGGCACTATCTTCTAATGGTTCAGGAAATCCGGCTCTCAATCGGATAATCGCGGGTTCGAATCCCCGTAGTGTCACTATTGCAAGGAGGTTAAAATGGTAGCAGTTATTATTGGAGCGTTAGTTGGACTTATTATTGCATTGTTAATAAATGCAGGTCTTGTATGGATTATTTGTTGGGGTCTTAAAACCGTTGGTATTACTTCGATAGCGGGATGGACTGTAACATTTAGTTGGCCCCTTGTAATTTTATTCACAGTTGTTTGTATGGTATTCCGTGGAATATTTTCAAACAATAACACAAAATAATGGGTAGGTGCGGAGAATTGGTGAATCCAGCGGGCTGTAAACCCGCCGCCGCCGGCTAAACTTGGGGGTTCGAGTCCCTCCCTACCCACTTCTGCTGGTGTGGCGCAATTGGCAGCGCAACTGACTTGTAATCAGTAGGTTGCAGGTTCGACTCCTGTCACCAGCACTCTCCGGTCATGGTGGAATGGCAGACACGGCATCTTGAGGGGGTGTTGTCGAGAGACGTGCGGGTTCAAGTCCCGCTGACTGGACGTATTGATATCCATTGCTCCTCTCTTGGGAGCCTGTATAAAGGAGAGCATGTGTTGCTCTCCTTTATTTTTTTTGCTATAATATAAATATGATAAAACTTCTAACCTATACAAGTAATAGAGATAAATTTCTCCAATTCAAATTCAATAATCCGTATATTTACTACAACGAAGGTTACAAATGGGTTCAAGTAACATCAGAAAAACAACGATTGGTTTTTTCTGAAAATAGTTTCATTGCTTTCGATGATGAAATATCCATGCAAGAGTTAGATGTCGGATGGAGTTGGTTATCAGAGAATCTAATTCAAGAAAAATACTTTCATGATTATGTATCTTTGATTATATTTACCAACTTAGATACTCCCCTATTATGCCTGAGCGGTAAAAAAATACACCTTTTAAAAAGACAGGATAATTTTACTGAATTTGAAATTGATGATAAACCAGTTTATCTCTATAATTTTAGATTTATGACCCTTGCGCGACAGGCATAAGGGTCTTTTTTTTGGTGGCAAGCGCGAACGGCCGAAGTTCGGAAAATCGCGCCCAATAGAAAATTTTTACCTAAATTATGCTTTGGACAAAACATAGCAAAAAACAATCTCTTTTTCTTATAATATATGATAAAATTAGCACTTTATGGAATTAAGGAGGAACAATTTATGGCTAAAAAAGTAGATGAAAATGGCTTAAAAACATTCTGGTCTATTATTTTAGAAGAACTAAATAAAAAGACGAATAAAAATGATTTAACCTCGTTAGAAAATCGTGTTGAAGTGCTTGAATCAGCAGAATATGAATTTTATGGTGGTTCTGCAACAGATGTAATAAAAAAGGAGGGCGAATAATGAAAAAAGTTATTGAAGCAGTAATTCGCCTCCGCAGAGACAATGATTACAACTATGAGGCAATCAAAGATAAATTTGTTCCTGCTAATGGTGAAGTAGTTTTGGTCGATACTGCTCGAGATGGATTAAGAGCAAAAGTTGGAGATGGATATAGTACATATGCTCAGCTTCAATTTACAGACCAAGATCTTCGCAATACCGTCCTACAGGGATATTATGAAAATAATGTTTTTTATAAAGACCCTACAAAACAAACTCCTATGTCTGAAATGATTAATAAAATTTATATTGATATTCCACATAGGAAAATATATTATTTTAATGGAAACGAATACGTTCTAGCTCAAGCCGCACTTACAACAGCATCTGCAGATATGGCAGGAGTGATGAAATTATATAATACAGTGGGACAAAATATTGACGGAACAATGACCCAAAAAAGCATCACTGATGAATTAAATCAAAGAATTAAAACAGATGTTGATGCAAATGAAGAATTATTAATTTTTAGTTTATAAGGAGGAAATAAAATATGGCTCAAACTTATACACATACTCCAGTTCTTTCTAAAGTAAAATTAGGTAATACTACTTATTATTTGAAAGATGCTGATGTTCGTGCAATTTTAGACACATTTGGAAATGTTGTAACATTAGATAAAGCATTAACAGTTACTGAAAATGGTACTGGTCTTGTTGATGCTGCTTTAATGTATGATTATGTTGGTCGTCAGGTTGGCGCAATTGGTCAAGCATTGAACCTTTTATCTGCATCAGATCATGAAGATGTTGAAAATCCTCAAGCAGGTGACTTCGTCGTAGAAAGCGATGCTTCTGAATGATTATATGATGGAACAGCATGGAGAGAAATTGGTTCTGAAAATGCATATGTAGTTAAAACACAAACAATTGCTGGCGTTGACATGCAAGATAACATTACTGTTGCTGAATTACAGACAGCTCTTCAATTAAAATCTCTTGCGTATAAAGACAATGGTACAGTTGCTATTGATACACTTGATGGAATGCAATCATTCTCTACTGGCGCGGCTGGAACATATAGTGTAACTTCAACTTCAGTTTCAGTTCCTGCTACCTATGATGCATTAAATGTTACACCAGCAGGTTCTGTTACACTCACTGCTGGAACAGCGGCTGCAGCAAGCTATGATAAAACATCCGGTGTTTCAATCTCATCTTCTGCTGCTACAGAACAAAATCCAGCTAATTATACTCCAAGTGGAAGCGTTTCTGTTACAAATGTTACAGTTACCCCTGACACAGGTAGTGTAGCAACAGTTACAGATGCAGGTACTGCATATCAATTATCTGCTGGTAGCTTTACCCATGCAACAGATACATCATCTGCATTTGCAGTGGAAGGTGTTGTTGCTACTGTAGGTACCGATGCAACAGAATCTGGTGGAACAGATGAATCTGAAACTCTTATTTTAACTAATGCTAGTACAGCTAATGCTATTACTGAAGTTGGTGCAATGACATATGTAGATCCAACATTAAGTGGCTCTTTACCAACATTTGGAAGTCAAAGTGTTGTAATTGGTATTGGTAGTGCTTCTGCACAAGCTTCATTTACAGGCGATGGCGCTGTTTTAGCCGCTACTCCAACATATACAGCTACTGATGCAACAATGACTCAGCCAACATTTACAGCAGATTTTGAAGGAACATCTAAGACTGTTACTCCAACTGTTGCTACAACAGTTTCAGCTGCTGGCACAGATGGTGAAGTTACAGTTACTTCTGAAACAATTACACCAGAAGCAAATACAAGTTCCAAAAACTTCAGTGTTACTTTTGGCGTAAATGCTTAATTTTTAAATTTAAATTTCTTGAAATGATAGAAATTTTTAAAAAACAATTATATAACCTTGAAATGATAGGAGATATAATTTTTCTGCCTAGGGGAGAATTATATCCTCTAGGCAGTTTTTTATTTTAGGAGAAAAATATGATTAAAGAACAAACTTTAATTAAAAAAGACACTTCTATTAATTGGAATAAAGCTAAAAATTTTATACCAAAAGAGAATGAAATAATTATTTATACTGATTTTAATAGTATTAAAATTGGCAATGGAAAAACCAAAGTTAATGACTTGCCATTTGTAGATAACAATGAATATATGGTCGAGGAAGATACTTTGGTTATCAATACAAAGGAGGTTAAATAATGGCTGACCTTTCAAAAGTAAAATTAAATGGAGTAACCTATAATTTTAAAGATGCTCAGGCCCGTGAGGCAATTGAGGCTATTAGTGAAGATGCTATTTCAGCAATTCCTCTTGCCACCTCAACTACAAATGGACTTATGTCTGCAACTGACAAACAAATGTTGAATAGCATGAATCCAAATATAAGCGTAACAATTTCTGATATATATGCTTCAGAAACACATATAATAAACGCAAAACAAGAAAATATGGTTGATTTAGAAATTATTGAATCACCACATATTTCAGAACAAATTCGCACTAGCAACCTATTAGATGTTAGTGTCTTTACTCCGGGCTTTTATATTGGTGGGAATGGAAGTCTTTCCAGTAACGCAAATGACCGAGTTGGAGATTTTATCCCAGTATCGCCAGGAGATGATATATATTATACTGG
>Ga0326511_10002807_pt1 | contig 14030 bp, 19 predicted proteins | sample 0_2496_0518_D_FD_203701 | JGI IMG/M metagenome (GOLD analysis project Ga0326511, IMG submission 203701) | Bovine rumen microbial communities from UC Davis, California, United States - 0_2496_0518 | ecosystem: Host-associated > Mammals > Digestive system > Stomach > Rumen | place: USA... | reverse complement strand
GTCGAGGTATTTGGCGTGATTATTGTGGTCGTAAATCCACTTATATACCGCCACGGCCTTGAAGGAGAGGTTGTCTTTGACAGCCTTCTTGGCAATCCATTTGGGGATGGCCCATGAGGGTTCGGTGGGTTTATTCTTGGGGGTATTGTCTTTGTCGCTCATAGTGCTTACTTTTTTTTGACGTCGTGGTAGATACATGCTTTCTCGTTAGGCTTCACCTCGATGTCGAACACAGGGCAGAAGAGACCCCATTGCTGGGGGATGGAGTTGGCGCATTGGCGGCAGGTATATACCGGGCGTTGGTCACGATGTATGTAGGTCTTTGGCATATTGATTGCATTGATGTGGTTTGTCGGCGAATTGTTTTACGGGTGAGTGTGGTGTCAGTCCGAGGGCGCATGTGCCCATGAAGAATATGTGAGTCTCTGCGTTGAAGCTCGGCCCTGATGTGTCGCGCCGGAAATGTGCGCAGGTGGCGCAGACGACGAGGACAGGCTTGGGCTTACATGTTTTTGCGGGCATCGGCGAGGGTACGTTTGACGAAAGCGGGGTCGGCGGTGGCGGTGTTGATGATGCTGCCGCCGGTGCGGGTGAGGTCGCGGACAGCCGCGTCGTGGCTTTCATACCACTGTATGATGCCGCGCTCGACGTTGACAATCACATACTGCCCATATTCGGGGTGCAGCCGGTCGAGGGCTTCGTTCTGTTCCTGAGAGTTCTTTGCTTCCATAATTAATGTTTCTTTTCGGGTAGGAATAATGTGGCCGACAGGTAGGGGCCGCGCTTGACCTCGATGTTGTTATCCATAAAGCCGTTGAGGATGATGGACAGCATGTCGGTGTCGAAGCATAGCTGGTCGAAGGCGGACTGCGGGTCGCTGCTGCCGCCGTTCTTGATCATGTCCGACATCACCTTGTCAAAGGCATCGAAGGACTGCATGAGGTTGTTGGCGGCGGTTTTGGCTTTCTTGTGTATCACGCCGTACTGCTCCATGAGGCTGACGGCCTCTTCGGCGAAGCTGTTGGCCTGGGTGAACACCTGATAGGCCATAGAGAGCAGTTTGGCGCAGCGGTCGAGGTCGCCGCTCTCCTTCATGCGCTTCATGTCCTGCTCGAACTTGACGCGCCGTGCCACGATGGCTGTTTCGGCCTTGAGGCGTTGCTGCCGGTATTGTTCGGCCTGTTGTTCTCGCTTAGTCATGCCGTCACCACCTCCTCGCCGTTTGCCTTGTGGGTTACTATGCTGGTGATGGTGGCACCGATAGAGCGGGCGTAGTTCCAGCAGGCCGATACGGTCTCGAAAAGGGTGTGTCTCACGCCTCCGTTTGCGCGTGGGGTGTCCAGCACGCAGTCGGTGCTGTCGTCATAGAAGTGTACTGTTGCGTTCATAAGTCCTAATTTTTATTTGTTAATACTTGGTGGCTGCGGGTTTGTCTCCGCGCCCGCAGCCTGGGGCATGGGGATGCCTGTTTGCAGTTTTGGTTTTGGCGAACCTCGGGTTAATTTTGCATAAGTGCCTTCTCCTCTTCGGCGCGGCTGATGGCGCGGGCCTTCTTGAGTTCGGTGGTGCGCTGGTGCAGGTCGTCGGCCTTGGTGATGTACTCGGCTTTCTGCTTGCGCTTCTCGTTGTTGTAGCGGTCGTTTTCGAGGTTGACATTCTCGCGGTGCTTGGCCTCGATGATTTGCAGCATCGTTTCGTGGTTTCGGCGGATTTCGCGGCCTTCCTGTTTGAGGGCGGCCAGCTGTTCGATGTACTCTACTTGTGTCATAATTTTAAGGGTTTAAAGGGTTTAAAGGGTTTAAAAGGTTTAATTATTATTTGGGTTGATGTCGTAGATGATTGTCATTTCGGCGTTGCGGGAGGAGAGGTTGATTTTGGCGTTGTCGATGATGCCCGTGCCGAGGCCCGTCTTCACGCCCATAATGTCTACTATGGCATCCTCGGTGCTTGCGTCTGGGACGGGCACCACGGCGAGGGTTTGCTTTTTGACCATCTTGATAGTTCCTGTCTCCTTCCACACGATGGTCTGGTTGTCGGTGTAGTCGTCTTTGAGGTACGTCCATTTGGTGGCGGGGATGTCGTAGTGCAGGTATTCCACTTGTAGCCACGGCCATGCGAGGACGCCGTTCTGCAAAGTGTTCTCGGTACGCAGCATGTTCGTCACGTTTGGCACGCGGAAGACATTTCCGCTGCGGGCGTGAAGGCGGTGGATGACGACATTGGCGTAGTCGGCACCGAAGTTTATGGTGTAGGTGTGGATAGAACTCTCGAGTGCTATCCTCATCGGTTTGCCAGTGCCTAGTTTCATCTGTTGTGAGCCGCCGTTGGTAATGGTTATGGTGTAGCCGCTCGGGGCTGTGAGCCACAGGTCGCGTCCAACGGTGTTGACGGTCATGGTCAGTGTCTGCTCTAGGGAGGGGGTGTTCTCCTTCCATAGCGACGGCACTGCTGCTTGGTAGCCGCCGAAGATAAACAGGCCGTCGTAGTTCTTGCTGCTGGCGGTCTCGGTTCCTGCGTTGAGCATCAGCCAGCCGAGGTCGGCGAAGATATTGTCCACCTGGTGGTCTTCGCTGCTACCCTTCTCAATCCAGCCCGCTTTGAAGTACATCGGGTTGCCCTTGAAGTCGTCGCCGCCGCCGTCGCCCTGCCAGGAGTAGGTGTACTTCTCCACCATGCCGTCGAGGTCGAAGGTATAGCGGTTCGTCTGGTCGGCGTAGCGTTTGGCGGGCTGGCCGTTGCGAAGGAAATTGCGGTAGGGTTTGAGACGGGTGAGGTCGAGCTGGTCGGCGAGTTGTCCGCTGTAGGCACCGCCGCGGCGGAAGTATTCGACATGTTCGATGCGGAAGTCATAGCGTCCGTCGCTGCGACGCTCGAACCAGTAATAGCAGTTGAAGGCATTGCGCAGCAGCTCCAGGAACCAGTCGAGTCGCACGGGGCAGCGTGAGGCACCTCCGGCGGCGGGGTGCATGACGTTGGATTTCTGTGTGACGAGCCATTGGAATGGTTCGTGGCCTTCGACTGGGTTGGGGTTGCCATAGAGGAATTGGCTGTAGTCGGTGCTTTCGGAGAAGACCACCTTGTCGTTGGTGATGCGTTTGAGGAGGTACTTGATGCAGCATCCTATCGTCCAGCAGCGCGTCCAACGGAAGGTGCCGAACTTGGCGGGGTCGTCGAGGCCGTTGGGGACGGAAGGCTCAATGGTGTACCACATAGAGGCGTAGTTCCAGTTGTCCTCGGCCAGCGGAATCCAGTCGGCTGTATCGTCGGGCGGTGCGAAGTATTGCGGTGTTCCGCCGTACTCGTCGCTGCCCGGCACCATACGATGTCCGTTTGGTTGCTCGGATGTATTGGCGGTGATGGTCACGGTAAGGCCGCTGCCCTGGAATGTCGCCATACCTTTGTAGTAGTCGCCCGTGTCGAGTACGTTTTTCTGCACCCCGTCTGCAGACTGGGTGAGGAGAGTGGCGCGGATGTAGTGAAAATAGAATGTTACCTTTTTATAGTGATAGTTGTATGAAGAATTATAGGTGAGAACTACCGTGGAAGGTGAAAATATAGAAGCGGCGACTCGATACATAGTCCAAACCCCTTGTGATACATTGTTGTGTATAGGTTGGCATTGTAGTTCCATTGTTCCTCCGTAACCACCCATGAATATAAGTTCCAATCTATCTGTACTTCCGTTTTTCCGTAGAGTACCGTTGACAGATGTATAAGATGGTACAACATCGTATTGCACATTCCATGTTGAATATTGCAGCTCGCCAGCGTATATGCCATTTAGTTCAGTATAGCCATCTTGCATTTCCACTTTTGCTTCGCATAATACTTTTACAAACCCCCACTTGCTATCCGTAGCCACTTTTAGGTATGCGCCCAAGGCATACCAAGGGCCGTTTTCAGAACCTGCAGAATGGTCTTCCCATCCGGTTTCTTCATCTGATTTGTACCCATTTCCTGTGGCTGCTCCGCCGCAGAACACGTCGGACTTGTTGATAGATGTCGAGCGGTAGTCCACCATAGCCAGTGCCGGCGGCACTTGGCCTTGCACCTCCTTGGCCTCGCTGTCGGGGATGAGTTTCATCAGGTCGTAGTCCTCATTCTTGCCGTTCTTGATAAGGTCTTCGACGCCTTCCTTGAGGCCGTTGAGTGTGGCTTGGTGGTTGTCCTGGTCGATTTCGAGGCTGGCGCGGGAGAAGGTGCCGGTGAAGTAGTCGTACCAGTTGCTGCCGTTGTCGTGGCTCTCCTTGATATTGAGCGTAAAGGTGCCGTCAAACTCGCAGCCCATAATCCACTCGTAGTCGTCGCGCTCGAACACCAGCTTGCCGTCGAGGTTGCGGGTATAGTACCACTCGCCTTCAGCTCGGTCGATGCTTATGCTGAGGTCGTCTCCGTGCAGGGGGAAGCAGGTGCGCGTGTCGGTGGTCTCGCTATCGGTGGCCTGGTAGGTTAATATAAATCGGTATTTCATAATGGTATCAAATTAAAAGGGGTGTAGGAGTCAAAATGTAGGAAGTTTGTACTGGCGTATACTTGGAAAAAAGAACTCTCTCCGATGCCCCATTTAGGTTTTATTTTTTGAACACTAACTCGACGGAACCGCTGTCGCCTGTTAAGATGTTGATTTCGTCGGCTCCCCAGGTGGTCTTGAGGGCGTAGAGGTCGTTGAGGGTGATAAGGCCGGACTTGGGCCTTACGCCGATTGAGATATTAGTGTCCTCGATGATGGCCTCGCCGAAGTCAAGTGTGGGCAGGTCGATAAAGCCGTTTCCGACGGCGGCGTTGTGAGTGTCGGTTATCTCGGAAGCCACGATATTGGCGGCGCGTTTGGGGTCGGCCTCGTGGCGGCATAGGTTGAGTTTGCGTGCAATCTTGTTGTTCATAATATATATAATACTTTATTCGATACCCTGCCATTCGGCGACACCGTAGCGGGAGAATACCTCGTTGAGTTTTTCGGTCTCGGCGATAGTCAGCGGAGATTTGCCGTTCATCTTGGCATAGAAGGAAGCCTGGGAGTTGCCTTTGGCCTCGGTGGTGGTGATTACCTCGCGGGTCTCGGAGAGGCATTTTGAATACTGGGCGGCTGTGCAGTTGTTGTATACTGCGTTCAGCCCCTTCTTGAAGCCCCAATTTTTTATTTTTTCTGTATTTTCCATTTGTGTATTAAATTATTTTCGTATTTTTGCACAGACTTTTGAAACAAAAAACAAGTTTTTGCGTTTATAACTGTGTGCAAAAATACGAATATATTTTAATTGTGCAAATAATTTTTCGCATAAATCTGTACAGAATAATATAAGATATTGAATATTAAATGATATGAAATGAAAAAAAAATTTATTGAGAGTGCTTGTCTGGCTGTTTTTTAGCCGTTGAAAGCATGAATTGAGCGATTTTTTAGCACATTCAATCGGTGAAATACGTTAAAATATATATAAAATCTTGAAAATATGGAAAATAAACCTTTAACCGAGCGGGAGCGCATAGACGCACTGGTGTTCCGACTCGGTATCAGTATCAGGCAGTTGGCGAAGATTGTCGATATGAATGAAAACACCTTCTATCATATCACCGACAATTCCCGTTTCGGCATCTCAGAGAGGACGGCCTCGAAGATATGCTATAACCTTGAAAAAAAGATGAGCGTGGTTGTCAATCGGCGATGGCTGCTGACAGGGGAAGGCGACATGATAGATGAGAAATTGAGCGTATTGCCGTATGCCACCGAAGAGGAGGGTGTGATGATGATGGCCGCAGAGGACCGGGAGGAGTATGGCACCGACTGGAAGTCGAAATACCTTGCACTGCTGGAAAAGTACACCAAATTGCAGGACGAGCATAAAGAACTGCTCAAAAAGATGCTGCAATGATACATCGGAGTTATACCATCCGCTTTGTGTTGCACCGCCGGAGCGACACGGCGCGGCAGTATCTACAGATGAGGGTCACGCCCAGGGGCGGCAAGCCGGTGAGCTTTGCCACGGGGTTGTCGCTGCTGCCTGGGGAGTGGGACGCGGTGTTGGGTCGAGCCAAAGGACGGTCGCCAGACGCGGCGGCAGCGAACACATTGATAGCCGAGTGGTCGCAATTGGTGGCCAATGTCTTCAGCCATTACGACAGCCTGAATATAGTGCCGACGGCGGAGCAATTGAGAGGTGCGTTTGCACGGGCCACCACTACAGATCCGACAGCGACGGAATACACACCAGCACCCACTGCACAGCCAATGTTGATTGCGGCATTCACTCAATTCATTGCCGACAACAAGGCTCAATGGAGCGAGGGTACGGTGCAGACATTGATGGCGTTCCGTAAGCTGCTATGTGATTTCAAGCCTAAAACGTTGTTGAGCAATATTGACGGTGCGTGGCTTGAGTCGTTCCATAAATGGCTCGTCGAAGAGCGTCATCAGCAAGGCGTAACTGTTCATAATAACCTCACACGGTTACGCTCGTTCTTGAAATGGGCTGAAAAGAAAGGCATATACAACGGCAGGGCTCGTCAGGAGTACCAGCCGAAGGTGAGGGGAGCGAAAGAGAAAAACAGGGCCATCATATACCTTACCCACGATGAGCTTCAGCAGGTGGAGCAATACCAGTTCAAGGAGCATTATAAAAATGTTACGAAGGACGTATTTTTGTTTTGTTGCTATACTGGCCTTCGGTCGTCTGACATACTCAGATTGCGGCGTGCAGACATTCACGGCGACCATATCACCTTCACTACACAGAAGACCAATGACACGCTCACCGTTCCGCTCAATAACCGGGCAAAGGCCATTCTCGACCGATACCGCGACTGTCAGCCAAACCGTCGGCAGCGAACACTCGGCATACTGCATCCAGCACTTCCTACTCCAGATCGCAAGACACAGAATAAAACCATACATAGTATAATGAAAGAGATAGGTATTGATGCTCCAACGCACCATACCTATTATATCGGGAACGAGAGACATGACGAGATAGTGCCGAAATACGAACTTACATCGACACACACGGCCCGGCATACGTTCATTGTGACAGCCATTTCGCTCGGCATACCTCCCACGGTCATCCTCTCATGGACTGGACATAAAAACTACGAGGCTATGCTTCCATACATAGCCATAGCCGGTGATACCAGCGTGCAGCAGATGTCAAAGTTCAACCTGCTTTAAAAAGCGAAAAAGAGGGCCGTGTTAGCGACCCTCTTATTTTGTGTCCGGACACGAAACCGTACACGAAAAACAGATAATAACAGACGTTTTGTGATACTTTTTTGTTATTATGTAAATTGCTATATTATTAATATTCAGTTATTTGTGTTTATATGTACACTAATTCCTATAATTTGTGACATATACTGAAAATTAATTAGTTAAACATTCGGACACGATTTCGTTACCGAAAAGCAGAAGTGAGCGTACTAATTCGCGTGTATTCGCTTGTATTTGTTCGCTGAGTTCGGGTAGCATATTTCGGTGGTGTACAAACATGGTTTCGGTTCAGTTCTGCTTTTTGGAGGGTTGTTTTTGTTGAATTTTTGACTTATTTTGTGCGGTCGAGGGTATAGCTTCCGTTGGGGGTGGATATGCTCATTTTTTCATTGTTATAGTTTAGTGTGAAATTGGCGGCGGCGTTGTCTTCTGCGTAGTAGTTTACGCTGCGCAACTCAATGGCACCGGACTTGTCGCCGTCGTAGGTGTAGGACTTGACTTGGTATTCAAATTTATCATTCCAGTACCAGGAATTTTGGTCGGTGATGGTGAGGTTGCCGCTATTGCGTAGGGTCAACGACACGTTCACTTTATGCGATCCGTCAGTCTTGGAGTAACGCCATTGCGTTCCGTCTATCCACTTAGTGGAGTCTTCCTTGGTGCAGGCGGCGAGGGTGAGAATGGCCGCCGCGATAATCAATAATTTTTTCATGGGTTCAAGATTTTGTGTTATATAACTATGTTGTACATTATTTATTGTGCGGAGGTGGAGTTTTTTGATTGGGAGGGGTGCCGGAGGTTTTTTGACTGGCACCCCTCGCGGGTTCATTTTGTTCTTTGATATGGAACCCTTCTTATTGCTTCTTCTAATTTCTTTTGTTCGTCTGGAGTAGCGCGACGGAAGATGCAGTTTTGGTAAATCAAATACCTTGGGTTATCTTCAAACTCACCTGTCCGAAGGTTTAAGTCGTATCGGCAATAAACATATTCAATACCTTTTCTCACCCTGCGCATCTTGTACTCCATAACATATCCGTCGCCGTCGCTCTCGGTGTATAGGATGTCTCTATCGTGATATGGTGGCTCTTTCGGTAAATAGTTGATGATACTTTCAAATAATTTAGTTGGATTTTCCTTTAGCAGAACACCATCTGCTGCGTAACGTTTAGAGCGAATAATATCCAATTCTTTTTGTAGATATTCTTTTGTATTCATAGCATTTTTGTTTGATTATTCTTCGGTTTTTTCACTGGTGGGGTCGGCCGCTGCCTGCTGGCTCTTGGTGAGGCCGAGGATCTCGGCGCAGGTGATGACGGTGCGCTTGGAACAGTCGCAGAGTTTGGCGATGTTGTCGTAGGAGAGGCGGTCTTTTTTCCGTAGGAGCTTAAACACCTCGGGATAGTCGCGGCGGTATTCGTCGGGGCTCTTGCGGTAGCCCTCGCGGCCCAGCTTGCCGCCGTCGCGGATGTACTTCTCGCGGCCGGAGTTGAGGCGGTACTTGATGTTCTCGGCCTCCATCTGGGCCATGGTGGAGAGTACGGCGATGAAGATGTTGAGGAAGGGGTGTTCCTTGCCCTCTTCGGTGAAGATGGACAGCTGCTCCTTCTGGAAGTAAACATTCTGTTTGGTCTCCTTGCACCAGAGGACGTTCTTAAGTACGTCGTCGGCGTTGCGGCCCATGCGCGACAGCTCGGACAGCAGCAGCACGTCTATATGGTTAATCTTGGTGAACTTCATACACTCGTCGAAGATGGGACGCTCCGAGCGTTTTTTGAGGCCGGAGAGTTTTTCGGAGAACACCTTGACCACCTCCAGCTCGTTGCGCTGGGCGTAGGCGGTGAGGTCTTCAACCTGTCGAGCGGTATCCTGGCGGTCGCCGGTGGAGGAGACGCGGGCGTAGATTGTGGCGGTTTTCATATCTTTGAGAATGCGTTAATGCGTGAATGTGTCAATGCGTTAGTTTTTTGATTGGTGGGTTAGAATATAGTATCAAATTTTTCACTGTCGGTAGTGCTGTCGAACAGATATTGCTGGCCTTTGAAATACTTGTCCATTTCGGCCTTCAATTCGGCGATGCTGTTTCCATTGCAAACGTCTCTTTGCCATTTCCAATCGCCCAGGCCGTCGCTGATGAAATAGTATGGCTCCTGGCCGTTCACCAGTTGAACGCGGACAACATACTGCTGCTCCTGGTACTCGCTCCACCTGATGCGGAATTTCAGGATGTCGAAGGTGCCTATAACAAAATCCGTGATTGGTTCGCTGTGGTCGAGAATGAAGTATCGGCCAGCGTTCCTCTTCTCGGCTGCTTCGGGGCTGTCGGCGCACGGTTCGCTGTATGGCTTGCCATTGTTCGCAACATATACTTTTCCATCGACAACGGCCCAATGTCCGTGCTGTGTTTCTACTGTCTCTGCATATTGCCAAGTGTTGTCCGAATGATGTTCGTAAATTTTGATAAAGTGATTGTATTTCATTTGTTTTATCTCCTATTTTTGATTGGTGGTTATTGATTTTTTTGATTGGTGAGGGCGGTGGCGGCGGAGGCGAGGAGCCAGGTGGCCACGAGCCAGATGATTACTAAACTGATAAAGGTTTCCATTTTTTTGATTGGTGGTTTTTTGATTGGTGGACTATTCAAACTCTATGAATTGGCAGTGGGGATCGTCGGGCGTTTCCTCGGGGACGATGGCCAGGCGGCCACGCAGGGCCTCGACGATGCGGGCCACTTTGTTCAGATTGTTGTACATGGTGCCGCGCTCGATGGCGGCGTACTTTGCCGGGGTGGTGTCGGCGGCTTCGGCGGCCTGCTCGACGGTGAGGCCGTGGTGGTGGCGCAGCTGCTGGATGCTGCAGCCGAGGTCGGCGAAGACCTCGCGGGTGTGCTGTTCCTGGGGTTTCTGTTCGTTGTTCATGCTGATTTTTGTTTGAGGGGTTTATAATTTTTGATTGCTTGCTTGATGTCCGGCCACAGTGCCAGAACGACGGGCAGGACGATGCAGAAAATTCCGATGGCGGTCTTCATAATCTTTTTGTTTGGTGGGGTTAGAATGGCAGCGGGATATAGTCGGGATAGTTGATTGATACTTTTTGACCGGCGGCGGGCTTCATGTCGTCGGCTTTCACCTCTATAAATGTTTGTGGCAATCCCTTCCACCCGTAGTTATAGGTGGGAGTGTCGAGTTTCACCACCAGACAGGCGGCGGAATAGTGTGCCTTGTGTTCAGTCACCTCTCCAATGCCGTAGATAGTAAGGACTTTTTCGCCGGGGGTATAGTCGGCGATGGGTTTACACTCTTCGCCCTCTCTCAACAAGGCAGAGTCGAAAATTGCCCGGTTGTAGTCGCTCAGATACTGGATGGCGGTTGCCTTGTTGGTCTTGCTGAAGTAGTAGGCACGGGTGCGGCCCATTTTCTCGGTCCACTTGCGGCCATTGGCCAGCGGTGAATATTTGGCATTGATGAGTTTGCCGCCCATTATCTCCAATATTTTGGCGTGGTTCTCGATGTTGCCAAATACGATGATTGATTCTTTGCCGTAGTAGTCAAAGGTAAGGTCGGCTGTAATGATTTTGTTATTTTCCATTGTTGTAAATTTTTTTAATTGTTATACTTCAATATTTTTGTTTGTACGGTTTGTTTCGGTCAAAGTATACTTTCGTTTCGGTCAAAGTATACTTTCGTTTCGGTCAAAGTATACTTTCGTCTGGGTGATACCTACATATTGCCATTTTTTGGCCGTTCCTCCCTGCGGATGGCGTACACCATTACGGCGCACATTCCGAGGGTGTAGATGTGCCAGTATGCTCCGAGGGCGATGGCGATGGCGGCGAGGATGCCGAGGGCTGCGAATGTCATTTTAAAAAGTTTCATTTCATCGGTGGCCGTTTTTTGTCTGTTGGCCGTCAGGGTTAAGGGTTTTTTGATTGGGTGTTAATTCGTTTTTTGATTGGGGCGGGGGTTGCCCGCCCCGGTTCATTGCTTAGGCGGCTTTTAGAATCTCTTTGCGTAGTCGCTCCACCTCTCCGGCCCAATACTCGAGGCCGTGAAAATTCACGCTGCTGGTTGGGTTGTTCAGGCAGAAAACAACCGCCTTTTTTGCCTCTTGCAGTTTGGCGGCGAGGGCCACCAGGTCGGGCGCGTCTTCGGTCGTATTTTTGGCCGTGGGGGGTTCTGGCTCTTGGGCTGGTTCGGGTTCGGGTTTTTGTTCGGTGGTGGTGTCGGTGGTGGGTTCGGGTTCGGGCTGGGGTTGCTCTTCTTGGGTGGGCTGCTCGGGCTGTGCGGGCTGCTCTTCGGGTGTGTCTGTGGTGGTGTCTTCGGTGGTGGTGTCGGTTGGCTCTTCGGCGGCGGTTGCCGTCTGGCCGAACCATGCGCGGAGGCTTTCGACGGCTTCGGGGTCGGTGGCCTCCCATCGGCCTGTGTTGTTGTTCCATCGTGCGCCGTGTGCCTTTATGGCTTTGCGGTTGCGGAATGTGGTGCGGCTGTCACCTGTGACGGCCACGCCGCCGGGGATGTCTTCGAGGGTGAGACCTTCGGCGGGTGCTGCGTCGGTGTCTGGGGTGTTGGTTTTTTGTTCGGTGGGGTTGGCGGTGCCATTCTGGGCGGCTTCCCATGCGGCCCGCTGGCGGTCGATGTCGGCGGCTTCTGCACGGAGGGCGGCGAGGGTGTCTGGGTCAATGGCTACGGCCTTAATATCGGCGTAGATGCTGCCCCAGCCGTTCGCCTCCAGCGTGATGCCTACGGCGGCAAATTTGGCGGCGCGTTTCTCCTGGACTTTGCCGCCTCCGTTGTTGGTGCCATAGATACAGGGCTCGCCGTCGTACTCGGAGCGGTGGCCAATCTTCACGGCCTCACCCTTTGCGAGTCTTTCGGCGGCTTCAAATATATTAAGCTCGATTTCTTCGCGGCTGCTGTGCTTTTCGGGATTGTCAACGAAAAAGACATTGCCGCCGAGAGCCTTTTTAATTGCTTTGTATGTTTTGCCGTAGTTGGGGACAAATTCGGGGGCCTTTTCTTTCGGCTGGCGTGTTACGTTGAATTTCTCACGAAGGAGGCGGCGGACACTGGAAAAATAAATATCGCCGACATCGTGGCCGTCTTCGCGGCGGTCGTTGTTGGCGTAGTTGCCCCAGCTCATTCCGCAACTATATAGATCGTGGCCGCCGTATTCGTTTTGTTTTGCGCCGAGCATTTCGGCGAACTTCACCCACTCCGTCAGTGTGGCGGCGAAGGTTCCGCGCCCGTGGTCGGTGTCTTTGTTCCAGTTGGCAAAGATAGCGGCGGTGGCTTCTTCGGACTCCTGCTTGCCTTCCTCGGATAGTCCGCGCGTAAATTCTACTTTGGTAGTGTCTCCGAGGGCTTGGCCGTAGGCTTCGCGCCAGGGGGCAGTGCCTTTGCACTCTCTATATTCACCATAATCGGCGTAGGGGTCTGAATGGTAGCCGGACGGGACAAAAAATTGCAGTTCTTTGGCGGTGGCTTTCATTGTGTCGATGCTGGGGCCGTCCTGCCAACTAATACAGAATTCTTCCTGCCAGATGCGGCCGGAAATATTGACAGTAACAGCCAAACCGGGAAAATAAAAGTCTATCACCTTTTTAATATTGCGCTTTGTGGTGGCTACATACGCGGCCATCGCTTTTTTGTCTTCGAAGTCATAGGCGCGTTTTTTGCGGCCTACGCTTTCAGGGATGCGCTCAAGACGATCAGCCCACGCGCGGACAGCGGCGGCGGCTATCACTTGAGCCTGGCGGACTCGCTCAGCCTCCTGTGCAGCTTCAGCACGGCGGGCGGCCTCTTCGGCGCGGCGTTCCCGCTCGGCTTCTTCACGCTCGGCGGCTTGTTTGGCTTGGTGTTCTGCCCACTTGCGGCGCATATAGTCGGCGGTGGTGTCGCTGTTGGTGTACTTGTTGCCGCCATCGAGCGAGGCCAGCAGCCTACTATATTCGGCCATCATGGCTTTAAATTCTTCTTCATTGCCGCCGTGGTCGGGGTGCAGCTGGTTGGCAAGTGTGCGGAACTCTTTTTTTAAAGTCTCGACTGTGTAAGGGCTATTATTGAAATACATTTTATTTATGGCCTTTTGTCCTGTTGGCCTTCAGTCTGATTTATGATTATTGTTGTTTGTTTCTCTCAGAAACACGGTGCAAAGATACAACCTTTTTTTATACTGACAAAATTTTTTTTTACTTTTTTTGAAAATAAATTTTATTGCATTGTAATTGTGTACTTTACAAAGTCAAATATTTTTATAATCGGTGCAAAATCGCCGTGCAAAGATGCACTTTTGCACTCTAATTTTGCGGACTTGTCGCATTTTTATGCCTTTTTTTTGAACTTGTCACAAGGTTAAATTGTGCGACAAGTCCGCGACCACACTAATATAATAATATATGTATTATATCTTTTTTCTTTCTGTGTGTGTATTGACACACACAGAGAAAAAGAAAAAGAAGATACCTTCGACTTATGGCCAACAGAACGTGCGAGGGTGCAGCATAGTGCTATATATAGCACTTTAAAGGGCTTTTTTCTCTTTACAGGCGGAGAAAAACGAAAAAAAAGATGCGGCGGGGAGGTGGGGCGGCGGGATGATGGCGGGGAGCTGGAGCCAGGGCGAGGGATGACGGGCGAGGCGGTGAGGATGACGGCGGCGGGTCGGCTGGAGGTGTGCCGGTAGTCCTGGTGGTGTGCTATGGTGCAGCGACAATCAAAGTATATCTTTGCACCGCTTTCGGGGCGATGAGGGGCGGCGGGGAGGGCTATTTTTGCACCGTTCCGACTTTGCACCGGCGGCGGCGGAGGATCAGGGCCGGAGGCGGTGAGGCTGG
>Ga0326511_10002806_pt1 | contig 14032 bp, 10 predicted proteins | sample 0_2496_0518_D_FD_203701 | JGI IMG/M metagenome (GOLD analysis project Ga0326511, IMG submission 203701) | Bovine rumen microbial communities from UC Davis, California, United States - 0_2496_0518 | ecosystem: Host-associated > Mammals > Digestive system > Stomach > Rumen | place: USA... | reverse complement strand
AGTAATCCACTCCCTCCTCGTGCAATATGGAAAGTCTTCCTATCTGAATAGCGTGGTGCGGCAATGCTTGACGTATGCATATAGGAATCGCATTCAAGGCACCATGTGCTCTGAATGTTCAGTCCGCCTAATATGTTAAATTTCTGTCTCTGCATTACTGCTATTTTTATGGATTTTCGTAAAATTGGCTGCAAAGGTACATGTTTTCAAACGATTAGCCAAAACTTTTTGAAAGTATTTTTCAAGGCCATTTTGCTTATACACGAGTGTATAAAAAATATTTTACTTGAGCAGGATTTCCGTAATTTTGCAAAAGTTTCGGTGTAGGAAAAGCCACGCAGACATGAAAAAAGGAGTTGCGCGATTTGCGTAACTCCTTGATCTTCAGTGTGGACCAGCCAGGGCTTGAACCTGGGACCTCCAGATTATGAGTCTGTTGCTCTAACCAACTGAGCTACAAGTCCAGTGCATCCATATATTTGGTTTGCGGGTGCAAAAGTAGATATTTCTGATGAATTATCCAAATGTGAAGCGGAAAAATTTGGTCAGCAAAGTATATTTACCTAATTTTGCAGCTTGTAAGGAAAATGAGGTACGTAGCAACGATAGGTTTTTTCGATGGTGTTCACCGCGGGCACCAATGTTTGGTAAGTCAGGTCTGTGAACTTGCCCGCAAATTGCAGTGTGCCTCTATGATTGTCACATTCGACCGTCATCCGCGTCAGGTACTTCATGCTGACTACGTTCCCCAGTTACTCTCTACTTATGAAGAAAAAAAAACTCTCTTGACAACCACTGGTATTGACAGATTGGAGATGCTTCCTTTTACTGAGGAACTGAGTCGTCTTACTGCATTGGAGTTTATGCAGCAGGTGCTGACTGTTAAGTTTCATGTTCAGACTTTGGTAATGGGTTACGACCATCGTTTTGGTTGTGGAGGCGGTACCTTCACTGAATATGTAGAGTGGGGGAAACTGGTTGGTATTGATGTCGTTTTGGCCCACGAGTTGGAAGAGGAAAAGGTCAGCAGCAGTGTTATCCGACGCCTGTTGGGTGAGGGGAAAATAAGACAAGCCAACCATTTCCTGGGTTACGAATACAACCTGCATGGTAAAGTTGTTACAGGGCATCAGGTGGGGAGGAATATTGGTTTCCCTACGGCCAACATAATGGTCCCGAAAGACAAACTTCTTCCCGCTTGTGGGGTGTACGCTGTTAGAGCCATGGTTAATGATTCTTCTTATAATGGCATGCTGTGCATTGGGCACAGACCAACGTTGAACAATGGAGATGAGCTGTCTGTCGAAGTCAATCTTTTTGGATTCAACGGAGATTTATACGGCCGGGAGATGTCGGTAAGCCTTGTAGATCGTCTGCGCGATGAACAATCTTTTCCCTCAGTCGAGGCACTTCAACGACAATTGGAACAGGACGCCCTTCATGCACAGGATATTCTCTCCAAAGTGGTATGACCAATACCGAATTCATAATTCAACACAAATCAGACGACGTTCGTAAACTGGCGCTCGGAAAGGTGCCGGAAGGAATAGATCTGCCTTTCTGCCTGCAGCAGATAGAAGGTTGGCAGTTAGCCTGTAAAAAGATACCCCAGTGGGCTGGAACGGACGGATTGTTATATCCGCCGCATCTCTCTATGGAGCAGTGCAGCGGCGAAAAAACGGCACTTTATAAAAAACAACTCGTACAGTGTGTTTTGTGCGATGAATTGGAACAAATGGTCGATCTGACCGGAGGCTTTGGCATCGACTTCAGCTATATGGCCCCTTTGTTCCGCAAAGCTGTTTACATAGAGCAACAAGAGGCCCTTTGCCAGATAGCTCGACATAACTTTAATCTATTAGGTTTACGTCATGCCGAAGTGAGACAATCGCAGGCAGAAGACGAACTTGCTCAAATAAATAATGTATCCCTGATATATGTTGATCCCGCCCGAAGGGACAGCAAGGGCAGAAAGGTGGTGCTCCTCGAAGATTGCCAGCCTAACGTTATCGGTTTGCAAGAAGAACTGTTTAAGCGGGCAAAAGTCGTATTGCTGAAACTTTCGCCTATGCTGGAGATACGTCAGGCCTTGCGTCAGTTGCATAATGTTCGCGAGGTGCATGTGGTAAGTGTGGATGGCGAGTGTAAGGAACTGCTGTTGGTGATGCATCAACAAGATATTCCATTCCGTTATCATTGCGTGAATCTTTCTGGCAAACGACAAGAAACTGTTGTGTCTGACACATGGCCCAATCCTGTTATTTGCGAGAAAGAGAAAACCTTCTTGTACGAACCTAACGCTTCGATTCTTAAAGCTGGTGTACAAGATGCACTTTGCGAACAGTTCGGGGTAGAGAAACTCCACCCGTTCAGTCATTTGTTCACATCCGAGGAGTTTATCGCAGAATTTCCGGGCCGATCTTTCCGCATTTTAGGCAGGAGCGATTTCAGTAAGCAGGGGCTTAGAGCTTTGCTCTCCGGAGTCAGGCAAGCCAACCTGACAGTAAGGAACTTTCCTGCCAGCGTCCAGGAACTTCGTAAGAAGTTGAAGCTGAGCGATGGAGGCAACTTTTATTTGTTTGCTACTACGTTGAAAGACGAATCTCATGTCCTTTTGCTATGCGAGAAAGCGAAAATTGACTAAATTTGCTATTTTTGCTTTTTCTTGTTACATTTGTTTGATTATTTTTGCTATATTTGCGCCATAAATAAATCTAAAAACCACTAAATAACCTAATTATGTCTACAAGAAGAGATTTTTTAAAAGGTATGGGAATTGCAACCGCTGGTTTGACCTTGGCTCCTGGTGATTTGCTGGCTGCCAAGAAGAAAACGCAACCCGCTCCTGCACCTAAGAGTGACAAAGTGAAGATTGCCTACATTGGTATCGGCAATCGTGGTCAGCAGAACATTGATGAGTTTGCCAAAACCAATATGGTGGATGTGGTGGCTCTTTGCGATGTTGACCTGCAAGGTAAACAATGCCAGAAGGTGCTGAATATGTATCCCAATGCAAAGCGCTTTACAGATTTCCGTAAACTTTTTGATGAGTATTCCGACCATTTTGATGCCGTAGCAGTAAGTGTACCTGACCATACCCACTTCTTTGTCTGCATGGCCGCCATGAAGCATGGCAAGCATGTTTATTGCGAGAAGCCCCTCATTCGTACTTTCCAGGAAGGCGAAATTCTCATAGAGATGGCCAACCGTCATCCCGAACTTGCCACTCAGGTTGGTAACCAGGGCCATTCAGAAGGTAACTACTTCCAGTTCAAGGCTTGGATGGAAGCCGGTATCATCAAGGATGTTACCAAGGTTGTTGCCCACATGAACAATGACCGTCGTTGGCATAAGTACGACTGGAATATGACCAAGATGCCCGAGGGCGATCCTATCCCCGAAGGTATGGACTACGATACATGGCACGGAGGAATCCGCTACCATAACTACAGCAAGCTTTATCATCAGGGCGACTGGCGCAGCTGGTACGACTTTGGTATGGGAGCCTTGGGAGACTGGGGTGCTCACCTCTTGGATACCGCTCACGAGTTCCTGCAGTTGGGCTTGCCATACGAAATCAACATGAAGTATGCCAAGAACCACAACGAGTTCTTCTACCCCTTCTCTAGTACTATCGAGTTCCGTTTCGGTGCCCGTGGCAATATGCCTCCCTGTGATGTAATATGGTACGATGGTGTAGATAACCAGCCTCCATTGCCAGCAGGTTATGGCGAGAGCAAGTTGGCCGACGGTATCCCTGCCAGCGGCCAGGGTGAGTATACCAACCAGAAACTGAACCCCGGTAAGATTATCTACGGACGCGACCTTACCTTCAAGGGTGCCAGTCATGGTAGCACTTTGGAAATTATCCCCAAGGAGAAGGCTGAGGCTATGAAGGACAAACTTCCTGTTGTTCCCAAGAGTCCCAGCAACCATTATGTAAACTTCTTGCGTGCCTGTCAGGGAACAGAGAAGACACGTTCGCCCTTCCAGATTGCAGGTGTGCTTTGTCAGGTATTCTGCCTGGGTGTCATCGCTCAGCGTTTGAACACTCAGCTGTTCTTCGACCCACGTACCAAGAAGTTCACCAACAACGAGTTTGCTAACGCGATGCTCTCAGGCATGCCTCCACGCAGAGGTTGGGAAGAGTTTTATAAGATAGATTAATCAGGCTTTAGGTGTTAGTTGACGAAATACGAATGACGAAACGGTACACCTTTAGACTTTAGAAAAATAAAACAATGAAGAAAATTATTATAGCAATGGCTATGTTGGCTGTTCTGCCCGTAGCCGCACAGAAGAAAGTTGTAAAAGAGGTTGCTGCTCCAACTCCAACGACAGATAATGTACTCACAGAGCAGGAGGAGCGCGAAGGCTGGAAACTCCTTTGGGATGGTAAGACCACAGAAGGTTGGCGTGGCGCTAAACTGGCAGGTTTCCCGGCAAAAGGCTGGCGTATCGAAAACGGTGTGCTGAAAGTTGAGGCAGCCAATGGTGCCGAGAGTGGTAATGGAGGTGACATCGTAACCAACAAAAGTTATCATAACTTCATCCTGAAGGTTGACTTCAAGATTACTGAAGGTGCCAATAGCGGTATCAAGTACTTTGTTGACCCAGATATGAACCAGGGCGAGGGTAGTGCTATCGGCTGTGAGTTTCAGATTCTGGATGACCTGCGTCATCCCGATGCCAAGTTGGGCGTTAAGGGTAACCGCAAGTTGGGTTCTCTTTATGACCTGATTCCCGCTCCCGAGAACAAGCCTTTCGACATTACTACTTGGAATACGGCAATGGTCATTGTAAAGGATAAGCACGTAGAGCATTGGCTGAATGGCGTGAAGTTGTTGGAATACGAGCGCAACACACAGGAGTGGGACGCACTCGTAGCTTACAGCAAATACAAGAACTGGCCTAATTTCGGTAACCGTGACGGACGCATCCTCTTGCAGGACCATGGCAACGAGGTGTGGTTTAAGAATGTTAAGATTAAAGAATTTTAAATGTTTGCACACATGAAGAAAATCATTCTTTCAACTATTGCTACATTGTTTTGTGTTGGTTCTTATGCTATTACAGACCCCGTTCAGTACGTGAATCCCCTGGTGGGCTCTCACTCTACGGGAGGCTTATCTACAGGTAATACCTATCCCGCTATCGCTCTTCCTTGGGGTATGAACTTCTGGACTCCCCAGACGGGTAAGATGGGTGACGGATGGTGCTATACGTATGACGCTGAGAAGATTCGCGGTTTCAAACAGACTCATCAGCCCAGTCCTTGGATGAACGACTATGGTATGTTCAATATCATGCCCGAGTGCGGCGAGGATTATATCTTTGATGAGGCTAAGCGAGCCAGCTGGTTCTCTCATAAGGCAGAGGTGAGCAAACCCCATTATTATAAGGTATATTTGGCCGATTACGATATCGTAACGGAAGTTGCTCCCACCAGTCGTGCTGCCATCTTCCGCTTTACCTATCCTGCCGGCAAGAGCTACCTGGTAGTAGATGCTTTCGACCGCGGTTCCTACGTAAAGATTATCCCTGAGCAGCATAAGATTGTGGGTTATACCACACGTAATAGCGGTGGCGTGCCCCGTAACTTCAAGAACTACTTTGTTCTGCAGTTCGACCGTCCTTTCACCGTTACCGCTATCAGCGATGCCGGTCAGAAGAACAAGTCTGCACTCGAGACTACCAGCAAGCATGCCCAGGGTGTTGTCGGTTTCAATACCAAGCGTGGTGAACAGGTAAACGTCCGTGTTGCCAGTTCTTTTATCAGTATCGAGCAGGCCGAGCAGAACCTGAAGGAGTTGGGCAACAAGACCTTGGAGCAGGTTAGCGAGGAAGGCCGTCAGGAGTGGAACAAGGTGCTCTCAACCATTGATGTACAGGACGAGAGCGATATCGACCGCCTGCGTACTTTCTACAGCTGTCTGTATCGTAGTGTCCTCTTCCCCCGTAGCTTCTTCGAGATTAATGCTCAGGGACAAGTGGTTCATTACAGCCCATATAACGGCGAGACCCTGCCAGGCTATCTCTTTGCCGATACCGGTTTCTGGGATACCTTCCGTGCTTTGTTCCCCTTGGTGAACTTGATGTGGCCCTCTATGAGTCAGAAGATGCAGGAAGGTTGGGCCAATGCCTATAAGGAGAGCGGTTTCCTGCCCGAGTGGAGCGCTCCCGGTCATCGCGCCTGTATGGTGGGCAACAACTCAGCATCCGTAGTTGCCGATGCCTATCTGAAGGGTGTTCGCGGTTACGATATCGATGCTCTGTGGGAGGCTGTTAAGCATGGTGCTAATGCCGACCTGCCCAGAACCACCAGCGGTCGTAAGCAGTGGCAGACCTATAACAAGTTGGGTTATGTACCTTACGATAGCATCAATGAGAGTGCTGCACGTACCCTCGAGTATGCCTTCGACGACTGGAGCATTTATAAACTGGGACAGGCTTTGGGTAAGCCCGAGAAAGAAATCCAGGTTTATGCCGAGCATGCTATGAACTATAAGAACCTCTTCGATAAGAGTCATAACCTGATGCGTGGCAAGTTGGCCAATGGTGAGTGGGCTCCCAACTTCAATCCTTTCAAGTGGGGCGATGCCTTTACCGAAGGTAACAGCTGGCACTACTCTTGGAGTGTGTTCCACGATCCTCAGGGACTTATCGACCTGATGGGCGGAACAGCCACCTTTAACCAGATGCTCGACAGCGTATTTATCCTTCCTCCTATCTTCGACGACAGCTACTACGGCGGCGTTATCCACGAGATTCGTGAGATGCAGATTATGAATATGGGTAACTATGCTCACGGCAACCAGCCCATTCAGCACATGATTTACATGTATAACTATAGCGGTCAGCCTTGGAAGACCCAGTATTGGTTGCGCGAGACCATGAACCGTATGTACAACGCCCATGCCGACGGTTATTGCGGTGACGAGGACAACGGTCAGACTTCTGCCTGGTATATCTTTACCGCGATGGGCTTCTATCCCGTATGCCCCGGATCTAACCAGTATGTGCTGGGTGCTCCCTACTTCAAGAAGATGACGATGCATCTCGAGAATGGTAAGGATGTGGTGATTACTGCTCCTGAGAATAGCGATGAGAACCGTTACGTTCAGAAACTCACCGTTAACGGAGCAGAGCATAAGGTGAACTACGTGAACCATGCCGATCTGCTGCAGGGTGCTAGAATGGACTATGTGATGGGCCCCATGGCTAATGAGAATCGCGGCAACACAGCAGAGGCTGCTCCCTATTCCTTCAGCAAGGAGTACAAGGCTGCACCCCAGAAGGGTAAAAAGAAGTCTAAGAAGTAAACATTCTTTCTTATGAAAAAAGTGTTAACCATATTATGTGCAATAGTTTGTGTCAGCAGCTTGTCTGCACAGACTTTCACTATCACCGACTCCATGCAGTGGAAGGCGTACGATGACTTCAACAACGCTCTGCTGGACAAGACACGTAACATCTACAAGGCCGATACGGAGCAGAAGGTTGCCGACCATCGAGGCAACGGAGCACGTGACAACGACCGTTCCGGTTGTGCTGCCGCCATCTGGTGTCAGGCTATATATTACGATATGGTCATCAATGCCTATAATCGTGCCAAGACCGAGGGTAACGAGGATTTGATGAAGAAATATAAGACCTTGCACGACAGAATGTACAGAGGGCAGAAAGCCCATTATGTCAACTTTAATTTCGACGATCCCAACACCAACAACGGATGGTTCGTTTACGATGACATTATGTGGTGGACCTGTGCCCTGGCTCGTGCCTATCAGACCTTTGGCGTCACAGAATACCTCACTAACTCTGAGAAGAGTTTCTGTCGTGTATGGTATGGGTCTGCCAAGGTAGGCGATGACGGTTCTTATGCCGATCCTTCCCGTTTCAGCGGCAAGGACGGAGGCGGTATGTTCTGGGAGTGGCAGCCTATAGCCAAGGCCAATCCTCATAAGGCGGGCGATTTCCGCTCTGCCTGTATCAACTTCCCCACTGTCATAGCAGCCTGTCTGTTACATCAGTTGGTTCCAGAGGGGCGTACGGCTCCTACAGCCGCTCGTCCTACCCGTCAGACCAAGGAGTGGTATCTCGAGAAGGCTATCGAGATTTATGACTGGGCAAGCAAAACGCTGGCTCCTACAGCCGGTCGTGTTGCCGATGGTATTCATGGCGGCGGTCCCGAGTATTCAGACCATCTGTATAATCAGGCCACCTATATTGGTGCCAGTTGTCTGCTCTATAAACTTACCGGTCAGCCCAAATACAGAACCAATGCGCTGAATGGAACGCGTTATGTTTTCAACAGTATGGTAAATTCTACCAAGATTCTCAATTACGAGAATGGATATGAACAAGGCGTATATGCAGCTATCTTTGCTCAGTACCTCCCTATGGTTGTATATGATCTGGGTCAGAAGACATACCTTACTTATATACAGCGTAACATGCAGAAAGCCTGGGATAATCGCGATCCGGTACGTGGCATTCAGGTTGGAAACTTTATGAAGAAGACCGCCGAGACAGATGTCGTAGAGAGTTATGGCGGAAGCGGTATGCCAGCTCTTATGCTCATGTTCCCTGCTCATATTACGGCAGACGATATCGAGGATGGCATAGAGGAAACTCCTGCCGACCAGACGACCCTTAATACCGATGTTTATACTCTTGATGGTAAACTGGTTATAAAGGGGGCCAGCCTGGGTCAGGTCGGAAATTTGGATAATGGACTCTACATTTACCAGCAGAAAAAGATGCTGGTAAGAAAGTAAGCATTTGGCGTTTTCATAAATTTGTTGCTCGCTCCTTAGTAAAGTTCTTTTATTGAGGAGCGAATTTTTTTCCAAGTCTCTGCTGAGAGCTGCGTTCCTATTATCTGTATCACGTTGCTGGAGAGCAGAGCACCTGTCTGCAGGCATTGCTCCAGTGTGGCACCTTTGCAGAAACCGTACAGGAATCCTCCAGAGAAGAAGTCTCCGGCAGCTGTAGTGTCTACCACATTCACTTTCTGTGCAGGAGCAAAAGCCACGGTACCACATTGGTCCGATGAGGTTCCCCACATAGCCATAGCGCCCTTGCCGCCTAGTTTTACAATGGCCAGTTCACACAATTGGGCAATGCGTTTCATACCTTCCTTGGCATCCGTCTCCTCCGTAAGGGCGGCACATTCCTCCTCGTTGGCAAAGACAATGTCTATGTAGTCCTTTATCAGGTGTCGGAACAGCGGGCGGTTGGCTTGTACCATGTTGTAGCTGCCCAGGTCTATGCATAGCGTCAGCCCTTCCTCCTTGGCTGTCTTGCAGATTTTCTCTATCAGTTCGCGGTTCAGAATCAGGTATCCCTCGATGTACAGCAGGTCGTAGCCTCTGAACAGTTCGGCCGTAATTTCGTCGGCCTGCATCAGGGCTGCAGCTCCCAGGTATGTACCGAAGGTCCGCTCCCCATCGGCAGAAATAAAAGTGTTGGCTACTCCGGAAGGCGTATTGCAAAGGCTGAGTTGCGTCTGTATACCCAGTTGTCTGAAGGTCTCGGCAAAGAACGAACCCGTTTCGTCCCTTCCTATTTTCCCAATGTAGCCAGGTTGGGCACCCAGGTTGGCCAAAGCCAGCATCGTATTGCTGGCACTTCCGCCAGTAGCTCTGTGTGGGTTCAATGCCTGCATGTGAAGGCGCAGTTCACGCATGCGCTCTTCATCGATAGGGATCATGCCGCCTTTGGGGAGTTGAAGGGTCGAAAGCATGGAGTCATCATCAATCTGAACCAAGACATCCACTAATGCGTTGCCAATTCCAATTATTTTCTTCATTTGAATCATTTTTTTTGCAAAGATATTGCATATTTCCAAAAAATGCTATACTTTTGCACCGCATTTGCAACAAAACTTTATTTTTGCTTCAGTAGCTCAGTTGGTTAGAGCACATGACTGTTAATCATGGGGTCGTTGGTTCAAGCCCATCCTGAAGCGCAAACAAGAGAAGTTAGCGAATGCACCCTGCTTCAGTAGCTCAGTTGGTTAGAGCACATGACTGTTAATCATGGGGTCGTTGGTTCAAGCCCATCCTGAAGCGCGAAAGCCGAGACGAATCTCGGCTTTTTCTTTTTCAGGAAACTTTCATCAACGCCCTTGGGTCGTAGGTTCTGTTAATACCAGCAAGATTTTCTATTAATAGTAGCACTTGTTTCTATTAATACCTGCAATCGAGGGCATTTTGCACACTTTTGAAAATGTAAAGAATATTCCGGATTTTGATTCTTCACTCTTCATTCTTCACTCTTCACTCAATTTTTACTCCCACACTAGGCGGTAAAATTTTTCTAACTAAGCAGTAAGTTTTTCATGGTTAAGCAGTAAAAAACGGCTTGTTAAGTGGTTTTCTGATTTTGTAATGATAATTCCTTTTTCTCTTCTTTTCCGAAGATGGTTTTATGAAAAATAACCTAACATATACCATAAATGGCTACAAGCTCCGATGGTTATCGTTCTCATGCGGTGTTACCTGTTGTGTCAACAGGTAACTAACACCTCACTAACAGGTAACTCATCATAATCTCGAAATCATAATTGTCTGATGTTACCTGTGTGTTACCTGTTAGTTACCTGTTAGGCAAACAGGTAACACGCTGTCATCACCGATGGTTGTCGGTACAATCACTATCTTAAGTTAGGTGTTACCTGTTTTGCGAATATTCAATAATTTCCAGCCCCGTGAGTCTGCACTTGCTGATCCCCATTTATCTGATATCCTATCAGTTTACCATATCATACAGAATGGAATCAAGAACATTTGTTGAGGCGTGAATCACTTTTTTTTCGACAGGCGTAAGCCTATGTTAGAATAATCCTTATCTTTGCAATAGAAATTCGAGTAAGATATATCCCTATGGACCGCCTGACTCCACAACAACGACATTCAAACATGGCTGCTATCCGCAGTAAGGATACGAAGCCTGAGATGATTGTGCGGCGTGGCTTGTGGAGTAGGGGATTCCGATATCGTCTGAACTATAAGCGGTTGCCTGGGCATCCGGATCTGGTGCTGAGGAAATACCGTACGTGTATCTTTGTGAACGGGTGCTTCTGGCATGGACACCACATCCATTTACCATTTGACCATTTACAATTTACGATTGAGGATTCGGAGTGCTGTAAGATTCCGAAGTCGAACAGAGAGTTCTGGGTAGCGAAGATTCGGAGGAACATGGAGCGGGACAAGGAGGAGCAGCGGGAACTGGCGGCAATGGGTTGGCATTGCATCACCATCTGGGAATGTGAGCTGAAACCTAAGGTCAGAGAACAGACGTTGGAATCACTTGCCTTCACGCTTAATCACATCTGGCTGCAAGACAGAGGATGTAAGATGGCTGATGTAAGAAGTAAGATGTACTCTCAGTTGGAAGAAGAAGGTGAGAATTACCTGAAAGTAGCGGAGGATGTATGATGTATGATGTATGATGGAAGAGGTAAGAGATTATCTGGATGAGTGAAAGGTGACATGTTTTGTTTTTTAAACTTAATTAGCAACAGAAGGTAAGTTAAATAATAATTTTTCCAAGTTGATTCTTAAAATTAAGAAAAACGTGTATCTTTGCAGTGAAAAGTCTACTTTAGACATTATAATATATAATTATGAGAAAAACATTATTGATAGCGGTTGCTTTTCTGACGGCAGCAATAGGTATTAAGGCGCAGAAGGTTCAGGTTGTGGATGACGAGGGGGTGGGGATTCCCTTGGCCAGTGTTCTCACCGAAGAGGGCGTTATGATAGGTAGCACCAATCTGGAGGGATACTTTGACATGAAGGGAGCAGAGAAAGTTGTTGTTACCCATGTGGCTTTCAAACCATTGGCGGTCAGTGCAGCAACGATAAAGAACGGGCGCGTTACAATGGAGGATCAGGACTATGCCCTGAAGGAGATTACCGTAACGCCTAAACAGTATATCTACGTCGAGAATTACTATCGTGTGTATGTTTTCCGCAACGACTCGCTCTGTTACTTCCTGACGGGTATTATGCCAAACGCCTACGACCCGCAGAGGAACAAGCTGGAGCACGGCAGTTACTACCATGCGTATGCAGAATTTGCTCCGAAGTTCGGTGTGGCCGTCAACTGGGGTGGCAGGGCACAACACTTTCATGCAGGATTGGTGCAAACCAAAGGTCCGACAGATAAGCTCCTGAAGGATAAATACTACACGACCCCCACCGTAAAGGGCCCTAATCACAAGGTTTTCTCGAACCCGCAGGGCGTTGTAGGTAACTTTACCCGTTCGGACGGCCTTTCTTACCTTACCCTCGATGCCGGTAAGATGCAGATGTATGTCAACGAGGTAAAAGGACAGACAAAACAGCTGAAGCTTCGTCAGGAGAAGAACTACCAGTATCAGTACTCCCTGATTCATTACGGTAATGACGAGAACGACTACGATGTAACCAACCTTGTGATGAAGTCGGACCATTGGGAGTATAACGACAAGAAAAGCCACGTTAAATTCATCATCGAAGACTATGCCGTTGACCATGCCTATGTTAGTAAGGAAGAATGGAAGGGCAAAAAAAATGAGCTGAAGCAGAAATACAAGAATGGACAAAAGCTGAGCAAGCTGGAGGAATACGAGAAGCAACATAACATTCCCGCCCTTGCTCCTGCCGTTCGTAAGGCTATACTGAAGCTGAAGCAGCAGTAGAAAACAATCAACAATGCCATAACCTTATTAATATTAATGATATAAGGATGCAAGTGCACTGGTCATTCTTACGTCATTATTGATGCTAATAATGATTCCTCTGTTAATCGGTTCTATTGTGGAGTATCATTCCATAACCGCCTTTTTTCTTGTTCTGTTTCTATTCTTGGGCATTATCTCTGTCATACTCATGCCAGGCTACTTGATTGGTCGCCGTACCGAACGTCGTAGGAAGGCCGCTTCGAAGAACTAACAGAGGCACGAAAGAAGTCTTTTTGCCGCCTTTTATGACACATTGGCCCAATCTGTCAGGGTAACACTAGCTGGCACAATAGTTGTATTACTTTTAGTGAACGAAGGACAAAACGTAACGAACAACGTTCAATGCTTAATGTTCAATGTTCAATGAACAAAATGTTTAACTAAAATATAACTAGGAGGTATTAATTATGTTACCAGTAATGTTTCAAAACAGTTGGATGCCAACATTATTTGATGATTTTCTGAACACTGATTTCATGCCTCGTGCCAAGAGTACAGCACCTGCAGTCAATGTCAAGGAGAGTGAAAACGCCTACACCATGGAACTTGCAGCTCCAGGTATTAAGAAAGAATATTGCCGTGTAGGTATCAATGAAGAGGGTAACCTTACCGTTGCCATCGAGAATAAGGTTGAACACAAACAGGAGGATAAGCATCATCACTATCTGCGCCGTGAGTTCAGCTACTCTAACTACGAACAGGCTTACACACTACCCGATGATGTGGAACGTGACAAGATCTCTGCCAAGGTGGAGGATGGTATCCTGACGGTTACCATGCCTAAGCTGGCTAAGGCACAGAAGAAATGCACGAAGGCTATCGAGGTTTGTTAAAATGTTAATCTTTGACTGATAAGTAAAAGAAAAGGGTTGCACAATGCAGCCCTTTTCTTTGTTTTATTCTATTCTGTTTTCTCTTTTTTAGGGGGAAGAACAATCCCTTCGCGTTCCAGGGCTTCGCGTACCAGGTCGTCAAAAGATTTAACCTTGTCAAATTCTTCGAGGGCTTGCTTGTCGCGCTTATGCTTACGGGCCTTCTTCCTGTCCTTAAAGGCAAAGGGATGAAGAATCTTATCTGTCAGACCCGGAGATATCTTGTCTATCACTTCACCTAGATTTGGTACGTGGGGAACTCCCATCCTTGCTATACTCTGTCGTATAGCATCCTGTAGACCTGCTGTTGATGTAGGAGCAACTACCTCAACCTCTTTTAGTGTGTCGGTTGACTCGTGGGTAGGAGGAATGGTGTCGACGGGCAAGGTCGTCAGCATAAGGGCGGAAAAAAGGAAGTTTATCA
>Ga0326511_10002805_pt1 | contig 14039 bp, 20 predicted proteins | sample 0_2496_0518_D_FD_203701 | JGI IMG/M metagenome (GOLD analysis project Ga0326511, IMG submission 203701) | Bovine rumen microbial communities from UC Davis, California, United States - 0_2496_0518 | ecosystem: Host-associated > Mammals > Digestive system > Stomach > Rumen | place: USA... | reverse complement strand
GCACGTATGCTCGGCGGACAGATTCTGAAAACAGTCGTAGCTGCCACAAGGAAGTCTGAAGTCACATGGAACAGTGATGCCTGGAAAGCCGCGCAAATGTTAGGTGGACAGGTACTTAAAACTGTAGTCGCCGCTATACGCAAGTCTGAAGTGACGTGGGACGCGGACGCATGGCAAGTTGTACAAACGCAGAATAAAACAACCACCATTACCGTAAACGTCAAGATGCAAAAGGACGGCTGGACTACGGTTGAACAGTATATGAAAGACAGCTTTGGCAGCGGCGCGGGCAGTGGCGATACGGTTGAATTTCAAGTTCCGCTAACCCTTGGCACGATAACAAAATCAATCTGGGACGCATGGTGGAATAATACCAAAAAGTCATGGGCTACCGCGGCACATATCGTTGAGGTTGGGGTCGATGCTGTAAAGGACTGGACTGGGTCGCTGGTTGATTATCTTGGCATTAGCGATGAGGATATAGCGGTTTATGTTGACGCCTTGTCACAGTGGGGAATTACTAATACGCCATTCCTTTCATATCTGGGAATTGGCAATAAACTGAGTAAAAACGTTGGCGTTGACGCCAATAAAGCGTGGGGAACCAAGTCGTTCCTGGAGTACCTTGGCATCGACGATCTGGAGGCCAACGTGAAAGTCAGTGCGCAAGTGTCTCAGCGCGGCGGTAATATCATTACGGTATCCCCTGGTGGAAGCAACCAGTGGAGACTTGAGGTACAGAAGATGGGCGGCGTATACTCCAACGGAGTATGGAGCGACATTCCGCAGTACGCAAGCGGAACCCTGAACGCGGGTTCGATCTTTGCGGCAGGCGAGGCAGGGCCTGAACTGGTGGGCCACATCGGCGGCAGGACTGAGGTGCTGAACAAGTCTCAGCTTGCGGCAACCATGTACTCTGCGGTTCAGGCGGCGATGGCCCCGGCGAGTGCGAACTTTGCGGCTGCGGCGACGCAGATGTACAAGGGCGCGGACGGCATGAACGGCGAGGACATGGAAACGCTGATGGAGATGGTCAGACAGACTAACGACGCGACCATGCGCCAGAATGAATTGCTGCGGGAACAGAATGACTATCTGCGGCAGTTGAACGACAAGGACTTCACAGCGGAGATCACGACCAGCGGCATCAGCAGGGCACAGGCCCGTGCGAATCGCAGGGCTGGAACGACCGTGATTCCCGTAGGAACCTGATGAGGAGGGACAGGATATGCCGAATCAAAACTACAATCCGATACAGAGTGTAGGCGGGACGGCGGTACCCTGTCCCTCCAAGTACGATTGGAAGCTGAGCGACGTATCGAGCAAGGACGCGGGCCGCACTGAGGACGGCTTGATGCACAAAGAAAAGATTGCTCAGAAAGTCCACATCGAACTGGAGTGGCAGAATGTATCGGACGCGGACGCGCAGGTGATCCTGACCGCGTTCAATCCTGAGTACATCAACATCAACTACTATGACTATAAGGCGATGGCCTTTCAGACGAAGCGCTTCTATGTGGGCGACCGGAGCGTGAGTTCCTTCTCCCGGTTAAAGGGAATAGGAACTATATCGTTCAACATCATTGAGCAGTGAGGAGGTGAGGCTGTATGTATCCTGTTTCAAACGCTGTCAAGGCGCTGTTTGACGCCGAGCAGCGGCAGGTGCTGCGGATTACGGGGACGGACAGGAACGGAACCGCAATCAGCATCACGGACGCGAATGTGATGGAGGGCGGGTTCGAGATTGACCGGTATTCCTGCAACGGCGAGAAGCTGGAGATCGGCACGGCCATAGCCTCAGAACTGACTTTGAGGCTGGACAACCGGGAAGGGCAGTTCAACGACATAGTGTTTGAGGGCGCGGAACTGTTCGTGGAAATCGGAATCGCCGATTGGGAACGGGAGAATCCCACAATCACGTACATTCCGTGCGGGTACTTCATCTCCGACGAACAGCCGAGGCGGCTTTCCACCATTACGATACACGCGCTGGACAGGATGGTCAAATTCGACCTGGCTTATCCTGTCATGCAACCCTTGCAGGACGGGCGCGGGAACACGCTGCAAGATGGACGCGGGAATACGCTGTACATCATGACGGGCTTTCAGATGCCGATGACGGTTGCCGAGATCGTGGCGGCGGCTTGTAGCTTCGCCGGCGTGACGTGTTCGCAGGACTTGTCAGGGCTTCCGAACAGCAGCATGGTGATTACGGCCATGCCGGATTTGCAGCAGACGTACAGCTTGCGGAGCATCATTCAGTGGTGCGCTGGCCTGATGGGCACAAACGCATGGATAGACTGGAACGGCGAATTGAGATTCACCTGGTATGACCAGACTACGGGATATGTAGCAGACAAAACGAACAGGTTTTCGAGTGACTTATATGAAAACAACATACTCGTCACTGGCTTGACCTATACGAATCCGAACGGTAAGAGCGCTTCCGTGGGGTTGGACGCCTACGCGCTTGACCTGACGGGGAATTATCTGGCGGCTGGACGCGCCGCGAACGTGCTGAACGCACTGAGCGCAAGCCTGATCGGATTTACCTATAGACCGTTCAGCGCAACCGTGATTGCGGCACCATACTTGTGGCCTATGGACGTGATTTCGTTCGTGGATTCCGGGAACAACAGCGTGAATTGCATCGTGACGAACGTTCATTTCTCTCTGAACGGGACAACCGCGCTTCAGGGCTGCGGCTCCACCGCGCAGGTCAACAGCACCTCGGCACAGTCCAGCGTGACTATGGAGCAGGGGCGGCTGATCGAACAGGCTACCATAGCGATGGGTGAGAGCGTCGCGGATACGCTGACGCAGGAGGAGATATTCAACATACTGACCAATGGCGGCGTGGATCAGGGGTTGATACTGTACAACGGCAAGGTGTATCTAAATGCGTCTTATATTCGCGCTGGCGAGATTTCCGCAAGGATAATTACCGCTGGCAGATTGAAGAGCGAGGATGGAAGTACCTACTTCGACCTGGATTTGAGTACGGTGACCACAACGGACGGCCCGCGCAGGGTGAGCCTGCATGGCGGGCGGCTGGAGTTTTGGTATGATGACAGCGGTTCAACCTCGCTGCCGAAGATGATTGTCTTTTCCGGCAATTCCCAGACGGACAGCGCCATATTGCGTACCTACGTGGCGGGGCTGCGGATGCTGCTGCAATCTGAGTTTGAACTTCAAACAGGGGCATATACGCGGATGCGCGTCAACGAGGATGGTGTGTATCTGTACGGCGACATTTACACCAGCGAGAACATGGGCGCGACGGAATACAAGGGCATCAACACCACATTCGCTACCGCAGACGGCAGGACTGTGACCGTCAGGCGCGGCATGATTGTTGACATATCGTAAGGAGGGACAGCGCATGGCGATTATTGACGGTTTGCCCGTTATAACCGTTCCGGTTGACGGGGATGAAATGCTGATTGAACGCGGCGAATACTCGTTCAAAATTGACTATCAGGCGTTGGCGGAGGCGATACTCTCAAATATCGGTGGGGACGTGGTGAGCGTTGAACACGGCGGCAGCGGAATTTCCGTGAATCCGTCGATGCAAGTCAATCTGGCGTCCAGTGACGCGGACAACGTGTTCAAGGCAAGCCCTTCCCCCGGTGTTACGGGCGTTCTGCCGCTGGCGAACGGCGGTACGGGCGTGAACTCTCTGGCGGGCTTGCAGGGCGTTCTGAACATGGCTTTCGGGCTGTATCTGACAGCCTCGTCGTGGTCTGGACTGTACGAGGAATTGTCCGTTATTGCGACCAACACGACCGCCACGTACAAGTGCAACGCGCCCACGACCAGCTTGTTGACCGGGGCGAAAGTGTCAACCATCACCTTTGGCGTGGTGTGCCGTCTGACGGACACGATCTTCGAGTTCATGGCGAGACAGGCCAATACGCAGTATATGCTCGTGTGGCGCGTCACGTTCGATTCAAGCGGCAGCAGCGCGACTGTGGGCACGGTCTATCGGTTTACGGGTACCGCGATTTGAGGTGACAGGCCATGAATGAGCAGACGATCTGGAACTATCTCAGCGAGAAACTGGACAACGCCTATGGCGTGGCTGGGCTGATGGGGAATCTCTACGCGGAATCCGCATTGAACCCCAGGAACCTCCAGCAGAGTTATGAGAAGAAGCTGGGGTACACGGACGACAGCTACACGAACGCCGTGGACAGCGGGAAGTACACCAATTTCATCCACGACAGCGCGGGCTATGGGCTGGCTCAGTGGACGTACTGGAGCCGCAAGGAGAAGCTGCTGAAGTATGCGCAGGAACGCGGCGATTCCATCGGCGATCTGAACATGCAGCTTGACTATCTGTGGGAGGAACTGAACGCCTATAAGGGCATCGTGGACGCTCTGAAATCCGCAAAGAGTGTGCGGGAAGCGTCTGACCTGATCCTGACGCAGTACGAGAAGCCTGCGAATCAGAGCGACAGCGTGAAGGCCAAGCGGGCGGAGTACGGCATGAACTACTACAATGCGTATGGCGGTGAGCGCGTGAACTACGACAAGTATCTGTATTCAACGGGCATACACTACATCTCCAACAGCGGGCATGACGAGAACAATGGCTATCACGGTGGCAAGGCCGGAGATCAGACCGGGCACGAATGGGAACTGAAGGCGTGGTACAGCCGCCCCTGGGGCGTGGTGCTGCGCTATCCTGACGCGGCGGTTGGTCTGAAAATCGCTGAACTGGCGATTGCGGCGGCGCAAAATGATAAAATCGGCTATGACCAGTGGCAGCGCACGACCTACTGGCAGCAGCTTCAAAAGGCCGGGTTCGACCCTTCCAAGATCACCGTGGCCTGCGAGGCGGACTGTACAGCAGGCGTGACGGCGAACGTGAAGGCCGTGGGCTATATCATGGGAATTCCGGCATTGTCCAGCATTCCCATTGATACGTACAGCGGGAACATGCGTTCTAGATTCGTGGCGGCTGGCTTCAAGGCGCTGACGGACAGCAAGTACATCACCAGTGACAAGTATCTTCTGCCGGGTGACATACTGTTGTACGTGAATCATCACGCGGCGACGAACATCACCTACGGGAGCAAGGTTCGTCAAAACACGAACGTTCTGCTGACCAAAGGCGATAAAGGTTCGGAAGTCAAGGCCATGCAGGAGAAGCTGCTGGAGTGGAACCCGGATTGTCTGTCGAAGTACGGCGCGGACGGGGACTACGGCACGGAGACGGCGAACGCTGTCAAGGCGTTCCAGGAGGCCGCAGGACTGGCTGTGACGGGCGTTTACGACGCGGAGACAGAGAAGTACCTCTCGCACTGGACGGGCTGTAACGGCGATTCCTGCCCTCTGGCGTACATCCTGATCACGGGCAACTCCGTGAACATACGGACGGCGCCCGGAACGAACGGAAAGATTCTGGGCGTGGCGCACAAGGGCGACCGGATTCCCTACCAGGGCGAAGTGAATACAGTCAATGACTATCCGTGGTATCTTGTGGAGTATGAGAACCAGAACGCATGGGTGTCCGGCAAGTACAGTAAGGTGGAGGGATAGGCATGAGCGACGCAATAATCGTAGCCGTCATATCGTTGCTGGGCACGGTCATCACGGTATGGGCGGCGAACAGACACACACTGTCCGAACTGGACAAGAAGTCGGAACTGTCGGACGCGAAGATCGACGCGAAGCTGGAGCGGCATCAGGCTGTGACGGACACGAAGATCGATGAACTGACGCGGAAGGTTGAGCGCCACAATAATATGATCGAGCGAACCTATCAGCTTGAAGGGCGCATGAACGAAGTGGAACATGACATAAAGGACTTGAAGGGGAGGGTGAGGTAATTGATCAGAGGAACGACACCGGACTATGTGCTGACGCTGGATGGGGTAGACCTGTCCAATAAAACCGTATATGTCACCATCGCTCAGGGAAATAAAAAGCTAACGCTGACTGGTGAACAGTTGAGCGTAACTGTCACCGCCGATGGTAGCGAGATCGCGTTTACCCTGAGCCAGGAGGACACACTGAAATTGTCCATTGGAGAGGCGACGGTGCAGGTGCGGTTTATCGACGAGACTGGTCATGCCGAGGCTACGGAAATCGTTTCACTCACCGTTAAACGGGTGCTGCTGGAGAGGGTGATCGAATATGCAGACGATACCGATTAGAGTTGCGGAGAACGGAGGCACTATCCCGATGACTGTCTCCGAGAACGAGAGCTTCGTCGCGCTTCACGTCGAGCAGATCCGTACTATAGAGGCAATCAGTCCGACCATTGGCGTGGAGCGGACCGATGGCGGGGTACAGGTTACCGTGGAGGACTATCGGCACGATCCACAGACTGCAACTGTGCTGGACGGTCAACCGGGACCGCAAGGGCCACAGGGCGATCCCGGCCCGCAGGGGCCAAAGGGCGAGGACGGCTCTGGAGTACCACCCGGAGGGGGCGTTGGCCAGGTGTTGGGGAAAGTCTCCAATGCGGATTATGATGTTGGCTGGGTGGATCAGTCTGGAGGGGATGTTGGGCTGTACATCCAGAGCGGTAAAGATGCTTTTGAGTCGTCCGTAAAGAGCGGATACGGTGATTTGGAAATCGAGTTCTCGGAAGCGTTCAAGGCAGATACGACTCCGTTGATCATCGTCTGCCTGAGTGCCGGGTCGATCACCAACACTAATGCAGCCAACGTTAGCCTTTGGGTGATGGCCCGCACGATTACGGAGAATGGATTTACGGTCAGATTTTTCAATTCGACTGCGACGAATATCACGCCGACAGTTAACTGGATCGCAATCGGTGAGAAAGCGTAAGGAGGGATGAGTGTGCTGCCGAACAAAGTATATGACGTACTCAAGTGGGTTGCTCTCATTGCGCTGGATGCGCTCGGAATTTGCTACAAAACGCTGGCTGCAATATGGGGCTGGCCTTTCGGTGACGAAGTGCTTGCCACCTGTACGGCTGTTTCCCTGTGCATCGGTGCGCTGCTCGGCATCTCCACGGCGCAGTACAACAAGCTGGAACCGCCTGATAAATAAGGGTTCTTGAATAATTCAAGAGGGCTGAAAAGCCCTCTGTTTTTGCACGTTGTAATGTACGTTGTAGAATCAAATTTTATACCATTTTCTGCCATTGACCAAAAATGAGAAAGTCCCGAAAACGCTGTGTTTTCGGGACTTTTGTGGTCTGGGTGAGAGGATTCGAACCTCCGGCCTCTTGAATGTAATCATAGCGCGTGGTTTGCTTGTTGGCATATTATCACCCCTTTCAAACATATTATACACCATTGAAGAAATGTGTCAATGGTTACAATTTGATTAAATGATGAAAAGTTGCACGGATACCTATTGACAGTGAAACACTTTTGCTGTATTATCATCACAGGTGAAACACCGAAACACTTTTGAAGGGGGGTGAGAGGGTGAGTGATGAGAAGAAGGACTGGCGGCTGTCCATCAGCCTGACCAAGGAACAAGAGGAGGCAATCGTAAAGCTACGCCAGACTGACGAGTACGCACGGTGTTCTCTGGGAGAGGTTGTACGTCAACTTATCAATGCTGGTCTGAAGGCGACCAAAGGTGATGACAGTGACGCTTGACGAGATCAGGAACAGCACGAAGGAAGTGCTGACGCCCGCCGAGGTGGCCCCGGTGTTGGGGTGTGACCCGCAGGACATCAGGGTTGCGGCGAAGCAGCATCCAGAGCGGTTGGGCTTCAACGTGGCGGTGATCGGGACGCGGGTGAAGGTGCCACGGTTGGCGTTCATCAGATGGATGGAAGGACACGACAACGGTTAGAAAGGATGGTTTAAGTCGTGACAAACGATGTATTCAAGAGCAGTGTTGACCGGCCTATGCTTCAGGGCAAGGTGGTTGACATCACCCCGCAGATGGCGGACAACGCGCTGAAGCTGCACAACGCCATGAACCCGCGCAAGCGCATCAATATGAATATTGCTCATGCGTATGCGAAGGATATGAAGTCGGGGAACTGGGTTCTGAACGGCGAACCGATCGTGATCGACGCTGACGGCAACATCAAGAACGGACAGCACCGGCTGATGGCAATCGTGCTGGCGGGCGTCACGGTGAAGATGTTTGTGGTGAGCGGTGTTGCGCCTGAGATCACTACGTTCGACATGGGTACGCCTCGCAAGGTCAGCCAGGAACTCCGGTGCGGCGCACAGATCGAAACAGTTGCCAACATGGTGGTTTCGAACTGCAAGACCTACACCGGCAAGGCGCACGGCACGGTTCGGGCCTACATCCTCGAACACCGGGACGAGATCACGGACGCGGTGAACATCTGCATGAGGGGCAAGGTTGGCGGATTGGCGGTTTGCGCGAAGCGTGATGTGTACACTGCCGCGTACCTGATGCTCCGCAACGGATTCAACAGGGAGGATTTGAGCGCGTTCATCAACGCCGTGAACACTGGATTCCCGATTGACGGGCGAGAATGTTCCGCTGCTGTGGTGCTGGCGAACTTCATGAGAACGGACAAGTCGAACGGCAATAAGAACGACATGCTCATCCGTATGCAGACTGTGTACCTGGCATACAGGGACTTCGCAACAGGCAAGAAGCGCATGAAGCCGTACAAGGTCACCGACACCGGCGATATCTGGGAACTGTTGCAGAACGTCAGGAAGATGGACGGATTGGAGTGATCGCATGGGAACGCGAGTGAAGTTCGCCCCGTGGAGACGGGACGGGAGGCTGTACAGGGTTCGTCCTCCGGACTGGCCGAAGCACTGTGAACTGAGTTTCACGGACAAAGAGGACATGAGAGAATGGGCGGCAGCGGCGCACGTTATGCTGAAAGACGTGAATCCGCAGAGGGAGGCAAGGCATGGTTCATCCTATAGCGCAAACTTCCGATGAGATGATGCGGGAATGTCTGGGGAGCATTGCAAGAGTTGCCAAGGACGTTGAGGACGCGGCCATGCAGCAGGACTTACCCGGACTTGACATTCACTACAATTTCCTTGTGACGCAGATGAAGCGTCTGAAGGTGATTGAGCGCGGCGTAATGGTGAAAAGGAGGGATTTGTGATGGCAAGCCTGTATGAGTTGAGCGCGGAGTATGCGGGGTTCCTGGATGCCTACGCGAACGCGCAGAGCGAGGAAGAAGCCGCCGAGATACTACAGTCGTTGGTGGACATCCACGGCGAACTGACGGAGAAGGCAGAGGGCTATATCCGAGTTATCAAAAACGTCCAGAGCGATGTGGACGGGTACAAGGCCGAGGCGAAGCGGCTGACCAAAAAGGCCACAGCGGGGGAGAACCTTATCGAACGGTTGAAGAACGCCATGCTGGACGCGATGAAGATGACGAACACGCCTAAGATTCAGACCAGTATCGGCAAGTGGGTATTGCAGACCAACCCCATGAGCGCGGACATTCTCGACTGGACGAAAGTCCCGATGGAGTTCCGTGAACCCCAGCCTGACAAGGTGGACAAGCCATCCCTCATCAAGCGGCATAAGGAAACCGGCGAACTGTTTGAGGGTGTGGAGTTCAAGCAGGAAGTGGGGGTGCGGTTCCGGTGAGAATCAACAACATGAGCGAGAGCGCACGGAAGTACAAGTACATCGTGTTCCGCATGGTGGATGGCGAGTTCTGGTACTACGGCGCGTGGAATGACCACTTGAAAGCGCTGCATCAGGCGCTGGAGATTGGCGGGCAGTTCGTACCGATTGAGGAAGTAGAGGAGGGCTGAACAATGGGTGAAAACACTTTCACTTTCACTGGGCTGATGAGTGAGGAGCCGAAGAAGGAGCAGATGGTGACAACCGTCAAGGTTCCCCGGCACGAGTACGCGCTGCTGGTTGCGGCCAAGACCAAGCTGGACATGGTGGAAAAGCTGGTGGACAGCCTGGAAAGCTACAAGCTGTGCGAAATGCTGAAGGTTGTGTTTCAGGAGAAAGGCTGAAATTTGCAAGTTGGAAGTCCGAATCCTGCAAAATCAAGGCTTTCGAAAACTGGAAAAACCCTTAAGTAGTTTTAGATATTTTCGATTGCAGGATTGCATAATTCATTCTTTCATGGGTGGCTCAAAAGCCGCCACCCCATGAAATGAATTATCGAGAATTCGGTTGGATTTCGAGAGGAGAAAAACAATGGCGATACCTGTTTTGATTCTTGGAGAGAGTGGAACCGGGAAAAGCGCTTCGATGCGAAACTGCCCGGCGGAGCGGTTCAGCATCATCAATGTGAGCCGCAAGCCCCTGCCGTTCCGAAGCAGCATACGGATGCTGAACACGGACGATTATTCAAAGATCACGGCGGCGCTGAAATCGGCAAAGACGCCGAGCATCGTGATTGACGACAGTCAGTATCTGATGGTCAACGCATTCATGCGCAGGTCTTTTGAGAAGGGCTATGACAAGTACAACGAGATGGCCAACAATCACTGGAAGCTGATTCAGACGGTGATTAACGACCTGCCGGAGAACATGATCGTGTACTTCATGAGCCACATTGATCGCGACCAGGTGGGAAACGAAAAGGCCAAGACCATTGGCCGCATGATCGACCAGTACGTGACGCTGGAAGGGCTGTTTACCATCGTACTCAAGACCCATGTGAAGGACGGCAAATACACGTTCATCACCCACAACAGCGGGTTTGATACGGTGAAAACGCCGCTGGGGATGTTCGAGGTGAACGAGATCGACAACGACCTGCTGGCGGTGGATGACGTGATACGGGCGTATTACGGGATGAAAAAGGAGGATGAAGAATGAGCGATTTCGAGAACGAGGTCTTTGATTGGGATTCAGAGATTGAATCCGACGGTCAAGAGTTTGTGACGGTGCAGCCGGGGGATTATTCCTTCACGGTGACTGGCGTCGAGCGCAAGCAGTTCAAGGGCAGCGAGAAGATTCCGCCCTGCAACATGGCGGTGGTCAGCGGCACGATTGATGTTCCGCGTGGCAAGGCCACCTTCCGCGAGAATCTGTATCTGTGCAGGGCCTATGAGTGGAAGCTGTCGGGGTTCTTCCGCTGTCTGGGCATGAAGAAGCATGGCGAGAAGCTGCGCATGGATTTCCCCGGCGCGGTAGGCAAGCGCGGCATGGCGGCGTTCAAGCCGAGGGAGTATGATGGCAAAACATATAACCAGATCGAGCGGTACTACGACTACGACCCCGACAGGATGAAGGGATTCACCGAAGTGAAGGATGATGATGTGCCGTGGTGACATACGTCGGCAGCACCATCAGAGTTGTGGAGCCGTCAGAGGAGTTGGTCGGGTGGTGTAAAGATCACCTGACCCTCCCCAACCCGGACTACTACAAGAAAGAGCGCATGGGGCTGTGGGTTGGTAAGACACCTGAGACCATCGACTTGTGGAGGACAGGAAAGACTGTTCCATCCAATCTCTCTCTGTTGGAAATGCCGTTCGGGGTGTTCCGGGATGTGCGGCATCTTCTGGGCAACATGAACATCCTGTTCCGCAACCACTCCCATATTGATTACGGCGAACCGATACCATTGTATGACTATCAGGAATTGGCCGTGAGTGCGGCGCACAAGGCGCGGTACGGCATCCTACAAGCACCGGCAGGATGCGGCAAAACGCAGATGGGGCTTGCGCTGATCCAGCGTTACGGGGTTAAGGCATTGTGGCTGACACACACCAAAGACCTGTTGAACCAGAGCAAAGAACGCGCAGAGCGGTACATGGACAAGTCGTTGATGGGAACCATTACCGAGGGCAAAGTTGACATCGGCAAGGGCATCACGTTCGCCACGGTGCAGACCATGAGCAAGATGGACTTGCAGGAATACCGTGATACCTGGGGCGTTATCATCTGCGATGAGTGTCACAGGGTATGCTGTTCCGCTACTGGCGTGGCGATGTTTGAGAAGGTGCTGAACAGTCTGTCATGCGGGCACAAGTACGGACTAAGCGCAACCGTACACCGCGCAGACGGGCTTATACGGGCGACGTTCGCGCTGATAGGGAGAGTGGTCTATACCGTCCCTGAGGACGCTGTAAAGGCTCTTGTGGAGCCTGTGAGCGTGGAGACGGTGCAGACCGAAGCGGAGTTCCCAGAGGAAGCCATGAATGATGATGGGAGCATTGTGTGGGCGAAGCTGATAAACGGGCTGTGCGCGGATGACGGACGCTGTGCGTGTATCGCGGACAAGCTGGTGGAGAATAAAGGATATAGTTGCCTGATACTCTCTGACAGACTTTCCCACCTTGAAACCCTGATGGGGATGCTGCCAGAAGATATGCGCAAAGATGCCGTGATGATCTCCGGGAAGATGACCAGCAAGAAGGGCAAGGCCGAGCGGGAAGCGGCGATAGAGCAGATGCGGACGGGGGAGAAGAAATACCTGTTCAGCAGCTATAATCTCAGCCGCGAGGGACTTGACATTCCAAGATTGGAACGCCTGTTCCTGACCACTCCACAGAAGGATGAAGCGGTTATCATTCAGAGTTTGGGACGGATAGCGCGGAAGTTTGAGGGCAAGGCCAAGCCCGTGTGCATCGACTTTGTGGATAGTAATATCGGCATGATGGTCGGCATGTGGAAGAAGCGGCATAGGATATACAGGCAGAAGGGGGTGGAGATATGAAGTATAAAGTTCAGATACAGGAATTAAAGGCAATAAAGGATGAAGCTGGTGAAACCGGAGCCGCATGGATATTGGTATACGATACCAAAAAGAAAAGAAGTGCAATATCTCTTCATTGCTCGGAATGCGGTGTTTCATTCTCGATGAATGTCATAAGAGAATTGCGCGGCAACAGACTGAAATACTGTTTTAATTGTGGGGCCGTCATGAGCGATAAAGTGATATGTACATATAAGGAGTAACACCATGACCGACATCGAACAGGCCCTTGAATACATCGACTGCTCCACCCTCTCCTACACCGAGTGGATTCAGGTCGGCATGGCGATCAAGGAAGCAGGTATGGGCTGTGACGTGTGGGACAGGTGGAGCGCACAGGATTCTCGCAGATACCATCCCGGCGACTGTGACAAGCACTGGAACAGCTTCAACGGAGCTGCACAGCCCATCACGCAAGCCTACATCTTCAAGCTGGCGAAGGACAACGGCTGGCGCACGTTCGACGGCAACGACGAAACACTGGAATGGGACGGGGTCATCGAATATGACGGGGACAGGGCAGACAAGCCCAAGCCAGAATGGAATCCCGTGGAGGATTTCAGGCGGTATCTGCAAGCCTTGTTCCAACCAGATGAATACATTTCCTGGGTGACCGAGGCTAAACAGGATGAGGACGGCAAGTGGAAACCCGCTGGCAAGGGAACCTACTGGAAAACGTGCGCGGACACGTTGAAGCAGTTGGACAAGCATCCTGAGGACATCTGCGACACCATAGGCGATTACAGCCATGAAGCGGGGGCGTGGATCAGGTTCAACCCCGTCAATGGCGAGGGCGTGAACAACTCCAACGTGGCGGCGTACAGGTTCGCACTGGTGGAATCCGACACGATGCCGCTGGACGCGCAGTACAGGATGTACCGCAAACTGAACCTACCAATTGCGGCGATGGTCACGAGCGGGGGCAAGAGCATCCACGCCATTGTCCATATTGACGCTGCCAATGCCGCAGAATACCGCGACAGGGTGGAGATGCTGTACACTATACTCGCCAACAAGGGCATGGTGGTGGACACCCAGAACAAGAACCCCTCCAGGCTGTCAAGGCTCCCCGGTTGCATCCGGGGAACGAACCGGCAGATGTTGGTGGAAACTAACGTGGGGTGCGCGAGCTGGGACGCATGGGTGAAATACAATGACAGCAACACGGACGATTGGCCCGACATCATTCCTCTGTCTGACGCACTGATCGACCCTCCGCCGCTTGCGGATGAACTGATTGAGGGGATTCTGAGGAAGGGACACAAGATGCTGATCTCAGGCCCATCTAAAGCTGGCAAGTCGTTCTTCCTGATGGAACTGGCGGTTGCGCTGGCGAACGGTGAAAAGTGGATTGGATTCCAGTGCCGAAAGTCACGGGTGCTGTACATCAACTTTGAGATTGATTCCGCAAGCTGCATCC
>Ga0326511_10002804_pt1 | contig 14040 bp, 11 predicted proteins | sample 0_2496_0518_D_FD_203701 | JGI IMG/M metagenome (GOLD analysis project Ga0326511, IMG submission 203701) | Bovine rumen microbial communities from UC Davis, California, United States - 0_2496_0518 | ecosystem: Host-associated > Mammals > Digestive system > Stomach > Rumen | place: USA... | reverse complement strand
GGTTACTTTCGGTAAATCAAAAATGTCTTTTGCTACTTCTCTTTCACTGAGCTTCAATAACCTCAGAACCAAAAAAGCAAGAACAATAATCACCGCTATTGCAGGCTCTATCGGTATTGTCGGAATAGCTCTTATACTTGCACTTTCAAGCGGTGTGAATGAATATATCATGCAAATACAAAAGGATACTATGGAAAGCTATCCTATTACCATTGATGCCTCAACTTATGACTATACCGATTATTTTGAACATATTGACAATGCGGAAGAACCTGTAACAGAACAGACCGACGGAAGTATCACTCCGGTTATTCAGGATTACAGCAGCGACTATTTCTATACACCAAAGGAAAAGAAAAATAATCTTTCAAAATTTCTTAAATACCTTAATGCTCCGCAAAATAATGTAGAGCAGTATATCGGAACAGGTTCTATTATTTCCGTTTATAACACACAGTTCATCGTCTACACCAAAGATAAAGACGGTAAAATAATAAATACCGAAGGAAATATGGATTACGAATTTTCATTCTTTGGTAATTACGGTTATTATGCTCTCCCTCAGGGCAGAGATTCAACCGTCAGCAAAAAAACAAAGGAAAGCTATGAACTCGTTTACGGTGACTGGCCCGAAGAAGCTGATGAATGTGTTTTAGTTACCGACTATGACGGGGGTATTTCCGCTGAAAATCTTACAAAACTCGGCTATTATACAGATGAAGAATACCAAAAAATGACAGCCGACAGAAGTCTTATAAAGAAAAATGCCCTCAGCTATGAAGATATATGCAAAAAGGAGCTTATCGTTCTTCCTGCCGCTTACAAATATGAAAAGAACTCCGACGGATTTTTTGAATTTGTTCCTGACAGCTCGAAAAAAGCTCAATCGTTGTTAGATAATAACGGTATAAAGCTTAAAGTTAAGGGTATTATTAAACCCGTTTCATCTCAGGATCCTATGTCATATATGATGGGTGGATATGATAGCTCAAGCCAGCTTGTTGCCTATACATACAAGCTTACTGATAAACTTCTTGAGGCATGTGCAAATTCCCCTGTTATAAAAGCTCAGCTCGATTCTCCGGAAGTAAGTGTACTTAACGGTATAGAATTTATGGATGATACAAACGCCGATGTTGTTGCGGCAGGTATGCGTAAATTACTTAAAAATTTAAGTGATGATGATAAACTGAATTATAAAGATATTGTTACTGCTGCAAATATACATACCGGTATCGGAAGTGTTGAGAAAACAGATGATTCACAGTTCCCGAAGGTATTTGATAAATGGGTTGACTCTCAGTCTGATTCCGATATTATCATGTTCGGAACTTCTTATCTGCAGATTACCACAAGTCTTAAAGATACTCTCGATAAGATTGGATATTCAAATGCCGATGAACCTGTAAGCCTTGTTATTTATCCCGATACATTCGAGGGAAAGCAGGGTATCATGAACTTGCTTGACCAATATAACGAAAATGCGGGTATGGATGGTGATACGATAGAATACTTCGACTATATCAAAGAACTTACAGAACAGATCTCCACTATTATAAATACTATCTCAGGTATTCTTATCGCATTCGTTGCCGTTTCACTTGTTGTATCATGTATAATGATAGGTATTATCACACATATTTCTGTTCTCGAAAGAACTAAGGAAATCGGTATCCTCCGTGCACTCGGTGCTTCAAGAGGAAATATCTCACAGGTATTCAATGCTGAAACATTTATCATTGGTGCATTGTCGGGTCTGTTCGGTATAATTTCAGCTGCTTTACTTTGCATACCTGCTAACCTGATAGTCAACTCTATGATAATGATGGAAGGCAGCACAATAAATATCGCTGTTCCGTTTATTCCTGCTCTGATACTTATAGGTATAAGTATTCTTATAACCATGTTCGGCGGTCTTATCCCTGCTTCCGCAGCTTCAAGAAAAGACCCGGTTGTAGCTCTCAGATCAGAATAATTACAAATTTTATACGCAAAAAAATTACACCCGCAGCCTTTCAAAACTGCGGGCGTATTGTTTACGCTATTTTTCTTTTATTTATTGATACGATAACTCCGGTTACTGCAAACACAATTGTAAATCCTATAACAACCAGAATATTTATCAAAAGTTCATTTATACATCCCGAAAGATGTTCATTGGTACTTATTATACCGTTATTCTGTACATACCAGTATGTAGGCATGATGTGTGCTATGCCAAGCACCCATGACGGAAGATATTCTTCGGGTACGAATACTCCGCACAAAAAGCTGAACCCGAGTGTGAGTACATTTACTATACCTGTTATCGCATTTTTCTTCAAAAGAAAACAACTCAGCATATATGCAAGCGCAAGTGATGAAAGTGTGAACACAAAGGCATTCATTATAAAAATCAATCCTCTTAGTGAGAACATACTTTCCCCTACCATCACAATGCTTAACAGCATGAAAAACAGCCATACAACAAAGGAATATGAAAATCCTGATAAAAACAGATCAAAACTGTACTTTTTATAATCCATGCTGCTTACTATCGTTCTCTTTCTTACCGATATTTCATTGAAACTTGAAAGCACAAGACACACTATGAAAAGTATACATGACATCATACTATATGCCGCAAAATTGAAATATGTCTTTGCTTTGCCCAAAGCCCCTGTATTCAGCTTTGTTATGAACTCAACTTCCGCTTTTTTATCAAGGGATTTATTTATGCTTTCTATAAGCGTGTTTTCATCTGTTATCCTTTTTGCACAGGCATTCTGTATCCTCAGATACTGGCTTATTATCATTTCGGAAAATGCAGCATATTCATTTCCCGATGTTTTTATCTCAACTTCGGGGGCAATGCCCTTTTTTACACATTCTCCGAAATTCTTCGGTATAGTCACTATACACGTTATATCACGATAAAATAATGCATCCGCTATATCATCTTCCGTTCCCTCGATTTTTACTATATTCGTATTTTCATCAAGGTATTTTTCAAAATTTTTTGATGAGGCAGATTCGATGTCATTATTTACTACCATTACAGCAGGTTTTTCACTTATAAATCCTGTCACAGAATTATCTGTCTGCATATTCGCCGCCGCAAATACTATTACAATAACTGTATATATTATTATCGTGACGATATTCTTTTTTATTACTTTCAGAAATGTATTAAATACTGTCATACGTCTGCCTCCTGAGTCCTCTTATCGAAATCAGCAATATGACCGCTGAAAATACTGCCAGACTTATAACATCAAACAAATATCTTTCTGAACTGTTATAATAATATAATGCATACAGTCCGTCTGTTATCATCGCCACAGGATTTATCTTGTTTATAACGGGAACATTTTTGTCTATTACGTTTTTCATCATAACGCCCATCATTCCCGCAAAAAAACATCCTGCCATTATTACACCCACAAGCCCTGTAAATTTGGCATTCTCTCCTGCCTTTATCAGTACAGATACCGCTACACCCACGGAAAGTCCGGCAACCGAACCGACAAGCGACAAAAGTATTATCTTCGGGAATTCATTTCCGAAATCTGTATGAACGTAAAATATCAGCACTGCATACAATAATGCAAGTTCTACGAGTTGTACAAGAAATGATGCACATAATGAAGGAAAAATAATACTGATTTTCTTTGCCGAGCTTACTGCACTCCTTTTTCCTACCGCACTGACATTTGCAAGTCTGTAATTTATAAGTGTCATGGATAAAAGTCCGCTGTACATACAAGCCATTGCTATGAGAGAGTAATATTCTATCATAATATAACTCATATTTGAAACAGATACATCTTTTATATTAGCATCACTTTCTAATACGTCTTCTGTGAGGTCTGTGAAAATTGCTTCATAATCCATATTGATTTTTCCTGATGCAATATTTCTTTTTATTTCCTCTGTTCCAAGTGTAGTTACCAGATCCCCCGTTGATTTTATTTCATCTATAACATAACAGAATACAGTTTCATTTATACCGTTTGAATTCACTGTCAGAACAGGTTCATTCTTAACTATTTTAAAACAGCCCGTTACCTTATGTTCTGTGAGAAGTTCCTTCGCTTTCTTTTCATCGGTATATGTAATATTGAATAATCTGTCATCGCCCTTACTTAATGATTCAAGAGAATTTTTGTATATAAGACTGTTTTTGAACCCATCATCCTCAACGACAGCTATATCAATAGGGTCAAGCTTTTCGGTATTATCTATATTTGAAAATGCCATATTGAACAATACCGCCATTATTATCGGAAATGCAAGTGTCCAGAAAACCAGCTGCTTATTCTTTAACAGAAGTTTCAGGGAATATCTGAAATTATGAAAAAACATCAGTCTCTCAACTCCTTGCCTGTAAGTTCAAGAAATACATCATTAAGTGTCGGTCTTTCGGAATAGAGCTTTTTGTAATGATAATTATTGTTCCTGAGAAAATCTACCATTCTCGTCAGATTATCCCTGCCTTCGCTATACGATACTGAAAGTGTTGTTCCGTCATAAACAGCATCTGTGGCATATTTCAGCTTTTTGGCATCCTCAACGGCTTTTTCGGGGAGTGAATGTATCTCTGCCGATATTTTTTCTTCGATATTTGCAAGACGTTTAAGGCTGTCCGAACTTCCCTCAGCTATTATCTTGCCCTTATCGATAATTATTATCCTGTCGCATATCTGTTCTACTTCTTCCATATAGTGAGTTGTATACAGTATGGTCGCACCGTTTTCACGAAGTTTTTTTATTCCCTCAAGTATATGATTACGGCTTTGCGGGTCAACCGCTACAGTAGGTTCATCAAGAAATATCAGTTTTGGTTTATGTGCTATTCCACAGGCTATATTAAGTCTTCTCAGAAGTCCGCCCGAAAGCTGTTTAGGATAGAATTTTTTATAATCACCTATCCCTACCACCTCTATTGCCTCTTCTACATACTCACGCCGCTTCTTTTTATCCCTGATATAAAGTCCGCAGAAATAATCTATATTATCATATACAGTAAGCTCTTCAAATACCGCTACTTCCTGAAATATTACTCCTATGTCACGTTTTATATCATAAGCGGACGGTGTCATTTCCTTTCCGAATATCTTTATACTTCCGCTGCTGTATTTCAGAAGGGATAATATCGAATTTATTGTGGTGGATTTTCCGCTGCCGTTAGGCCCTAAAAGTCCGAGTATCTCCTTTTCGTAAACATCAAATGACAGATCATCAACTGCCTTAAGTTCCTTATATTCCTTTGTAAGTCCTTTTACTTCAATAATTTTTTCAGGCACATTACTTCCCCTTTCAGATGTAAAAAAATTGTCGGTACAAAACTGTACCGACAACATCAGACAACATATAACAAAATCAAATTTCCACTACGTCGTCATCACCGCTGTTATTTGAACCTGATTTCTTTGAATGGTGCGAATGATGTGATGATGTGTGGTCGGGATTTGATGAATAGCTTGAATAATAATCATAATAATTATATCTTGAGTATTTTGAATAGGAGCCTGATGACTTAGCACTATATGTACTGTAGATAGCTCCGAATATATTTACACCTGCTATCTCAAGATTTTTCTTTGCCTGAACTACCATACCCTTTTCTGTTGCATTATGCTTTATAACAAACACAGCACCGTCCATATATTTACCGAGTGCAGCAGCATCTGTTACAAGGAATACGGGAGGTGTATCATAAATAACATAGTCAAACTTCTGCTCAAGATCATCTACAAGAGCTTTCATGTTCGGACTTGCAAGAAGTTCCGAAGGATTAGGAGGAATTGAACCCGCAAGAAGTATACTCATCATCGTGCCGCTTACTTTATGAAGCACTGAATCAAGTTCTACCTGTCCTTTAAGCACGTTTGTAAGACCATATGAATTCTTATTTGATGCGATAAAACGGTGTACTGTAGGTCTTCTCAGGTCACATTCAACCAGACATACACTCTTATCATAACCTGAAAGAGTAAGTGCAAGATTTACTGCAATATTTGTTTTGCCCTCATTTGCAAGTGTAGATGTTATCATAATGTTTTTGCACTTCTGAGTTGCTCTGATAAACTCAATATTCGTACAAAGCATCTTATAAGCCTCTACATAATTGAACGGTGCACTCGGATCTGCAATACTGCAAAGACTTTTTACTACCGGCTTGTTTTTTCCTGATTTAAAACCAAACATTTCTTTACTCCTTTTTTAATTGCCTCCGCTAAAAAAACGAAAACAGCTCGATTATTTTTCAATGATCTCACAAGTTTAAAAACCTACTCAAGCATTAACCATCAAAAATACCTTAACAATTATATCACAAAGCAAAAATAGTGTCAATGATATATCTATCAATTATCTTCGTAATTCATTGGAATAATCTGTATATTTTGATATTACTTATTTCTTTATAGTAGCTAAAATCTCTTTGGATGTTTCGGGACTCTTATCAGTTGTAAAAAAAATTCGCGTACAACAAAAGTTGAACGCGAAATCGGGTGCGGCGGCTCGCCGCTGGTGCGGATAACAGGACTTGAACCTGCACCTCCTTGCGAAGACTAGCACCTGAAGGTAATGTAACGTTGATGACATACCGCAAAGCGCGCAGATGCGCTGCTTGCAAAACGAATCGAAAATTATGTATCAGCCGTGGCATCCAAATCATATCTCATTGATCCAGAACAATGCATAGTCCTCCTTAGAGTTGTAGGGTTAGCAGTTTAATTGTAACACAGGTTCATGCTGGTTCGCTATCTTTTTTTTAATTGTCTCAACTCTATTGTAATCCTACACTCGGCGGTGGCGGAGTTCATAAACCTCCTTGACAAATGCTTATATAGGTGATATAATATGTTTTAAAATAAACAAATTAAAGAAGCGTGCATATTGTACGGGCGAAGGAAACAGACCCGGAGTCCGGCACATGAATTGAACGCTGCCAGGCAGATCATCGGGGTTCGAGGGTTTCAGAAGATCTGCTGCATGATCTTTTTAAGTGAATATTATTTTACAAACAATTTAATGATCGAAGGTATGATGATGAAAGACCGTGAAAAATTAAACGACATTATTGACAGCTGCTGGAAATATTTCAGATCAAAATATGATTACCATGTTGTTGTCAAGCCGTCTGTACCCATCATTTGGTTCGGAGATCTTGAAGCTTACAAGAGATCAAAGCTGAAGATCGTGACCATCGGGCTGAACCCGTCAGATAATGAGTTCCCAAACGGAGAGCATGCTTTTCAAAGATTTCCGGAAGCTGAAATAATTGCTGCTAAAAATGTACTTGAAAATAAAGATAAGGATATCCTCTTCAACAGCCTGAACAGTTATTTTAAAACAGAACCTTACAGCAGATGGTTTGATGCGTATGAAATAATTCTCAAAAATCTCGGAACAAGTTTTGGCGGGAAATTTGATCCGGAAAATGAATATAACAATCGTGCCGTACATATTGATCTGTTTACTGCAATTGCCACTTCACCGACGTGGGGCAAGCTGAGTAAGGAATTAAAAGCATATTTGAGCAACATTGAGCTTTGCTTTGAATTATTGGAATTTTTAAATCCGGACATTATTCTTATCAGCTGTAATTATCCTGCTTTTGATTTATTTAAAAAACACTTCGAATTCAAAGACGATATGCTTGATTATGTTTACTGGAAAAGCAACGGTGATTCAGTATTCACAAAGTCAGATGATCTTTCGAAAGTTCCCCGGACCAAGAAAAAGAAACATGATAGTGAATATATATATAGGATCGAAAAATATCAAAAAGACGGCAAGACCTTGATCTGGGGACCATATCGATCAAAAGCATTTGACTACTTTTCAAATATAATGAAAGCCGATATATTTTCAGAAATCAAAAAAGACATTTCAGGAGAATGATGATATGGGAAAAGTTATTTATTTTTCACATTCCGGGTTCGAACATCTTACCAAAAACATTTACGGTTATTCCATAAAGGAATTTAAAGCTGTTAAAAAACTTGACGAAGGGATCATGCCCTGGAACACCGCAGATAAACACGCAAGGAAATTCATTCACTCAGACGGAGATTATATTGACTGCTCGGGAAATTCAGGAAATGCCAGGATCGCTTTTTGGGGTGAATGGGAGCAGCAAAGCAGTTTTAAAAAAACAAAAGGCACAAGCCCCGTCAGAATACATCGACCCATCTGTGAAAGAACAGAAATAATCGAGAGTATTGAATCAGGCAAACCCTTTGATGAGGAATTTATCATAAAATGTCTTGAATTCTATGAAAGAAAGCAAAACACAGATCCCTATGTATTCGGAGATGCGTTTTATTATTCGTGTTGTCAGCAAACGATAACGAACAGAAAAACGAAAAAACAGGTGCCGCATAAAACATTGATCGATCTTGAGCCCGGCGATATGATATTGTTCGTATCTGTAAAGGCGAAAGAAAGCGAAAAAGAGGAATCGGTAAAGGTGAAAGAAGCCAAAAAAGAGGGATCGGAAAAAGGGGAAAAAGGCGAAAGAAAAAAGGGAATTGTTGTGCTTGACACTGTATTTGTTGTGGGAGGCACAGTCCTGCCAAAGAAAAAAGTGTACAGGGATGAACTTGAAAATCTGCGCGATAAAGTATCCCCGCAATATCTTGGCGGAGTGATACTGCCTATATGTTTCGGAAACAGAGGCAGTCTGTCGGAAGAACCGTCTGTTTATACTCTTTACAGAGCTGCCATGTATAATGATAATGAAAAACCGAAAAATGAAATGTTCAGTTTCTTCCCATGCAAAAAAGCAGAATCCGGAAAGGGCTTTGAAAGATATGTTCTGTACGATAAAGAAACAGGAGAAGGGCTTGGCCGGACAGTTAACGCTCAAGGCATAGTTAAAGGTAAAAAAGATGAAAAAGACGGAGATTCTTATAGCTTCTGGAAAATGCTAAAGCAGGATATCCTTGATAAAGGTTACTTGTTGGGAGTTAAAGCAAACGAACCCGAGTTTACCGAAGTCAATGCAGACGCAGTAAAATAACATGGAATAAAATCTTTTAGGTCTGCAAAAAGGCAGACGGACAATTATAATACAAAAGAACAGTGCAATGTCGCTTCGCAGTTGAAGCGGACATTGCACTGCTTTTATTATTCCCGGTCATTCTTGCAGGTGTAGTATATCTCCTCAAGGAGCTCGTTGGCGGCTGTCCTTATGATGATAGCTTTCAGCAGCCTGTCTATCTCCGAGCCCTCGGTGTAATCGGCGGGGGCGAAATATCTGACGCGGCGCTCCTGCATCATACGGCGTACCTTGGTCTTGTCGCAGGTCTTGCTGTTGTAAACGCCTATGGAGTGGCCGCCGTTGCTGTTCACCTGTTTCATTTTATACATATAGGCAAGGTTTGAATCCATATCCGCCTCAGCCGAGAGCTTGTTGCAGTCCGCCCAGAAGGAAGCTACATCGCCGTCATAGACCTTCTGAATATAACCCTGTGCCTGCATATCGTCGGGAGAGAGTGTCTTGTCAAAATCATAGCAGACCGCAAGAACCGGTCTGTCCTCTTTCGATTTTCTGCTATACATTACAGGTCACCTCTGTCTGTGAATTTGAACAGGCTCTTGTCTTTTTTTTCGTCGCGGCGGGGGAGAAATCTCTCCTCGACAACCTTCTGCTTGTCGGGGTCAATAAGTATCAGCGAAAGTGAATTGTTGACGGTGATTCCTTCAACGGTCCTGAAGAAGGAATCATAAAGGTCCCTGCAGATAAGAACTATCGAATACTGCGTATTCAGGAAGGCCTCCGGCTCCCACGCATCGCGCAGAAAGAGATCCTTTATCGTGTGTATCATACTGAATGTTTCGTGTCTGAGTTCTCTTTGGTAAATTTCTTTCCTGCCTGAAAAATCTTCGGCTGAAAAAAGATAGTTGGAAAAGTTCCAGAACCCAAGCTCACAGTCAGCCACTCTCAAAGCAAAACCTACTTTGGTGCGTAAATGATATCTGCTCTCTTTAAGAGTCGGATCCGTTTCTTCAATCAGTTGTAAAAAAAATTCGCGTACAACAAAAGTTGAACGCGAAATCGGGTGCGGCGGCTCGCCGCTGGTGCGGATAACAGGACTTGAACCTGCACCTCCTTGCGAAGACTAGCACCTGAAGCTAGCGCGTCTGCCTATTCCGCCATATCCGCTTATTTATACAATTTTTCGATTGCTTTATGATTATAACATACTGTTTTCATTTTGTCAAGCGTAAAAATAAATTCATCTTATACCAAAAACCGGCAGATGAAATCTTTTCTTTTTACTTCTTTTCTGCACAGGACAATGATTTACAAGTATCGTATCCTCCCCTATCAGCTCAATGCAATTCCAGCTTATGACCATATCCTCACATCTGCCGAACAGCCCGAAACATCGTGGTCTGCCGTATATTATTATTGATATTACCTTTGCCGTTATTGTGTCAACTTCTAAATCATCAACATAACCCATTCTGCACCCTGACTGACAATTCACTACCTCTTTATGTCGCATATCTGTTACTCTGCAGCACCCCATAACAAATGCCCCCCAAAGTATATGATATTACATCATATGCCGGAGGGCATCATTTGTTTACAATAATTCTTTATGTTTTGATATTCTTTTTTCTCTTCTTCGCTTTTCTATCTTCTTTTCAAGCGGAGGTGCATATTTTTCAACAACAAACGTAAGTGCTGCAAAAATTCCAAGGCATATCACAAACATTACTGCTAAAATCAGAAGCATGGTTGTGTTGAATTCCGAAATATAGAACATATTTACTCCCATGAAATCTCTGAAACACAATATTCCTATGACCATTCCTACATTCATAAGTATAAACAATACTACTCTTAAAGGATTGAAAGGCAAGGATATTCTGAACAATAACATCATTGATACTGCTGTGAGTATACACACACTCACTGTTGAATACTCTTCGGGAGTAAGACCGAATATCTGCATTGATATTACCGACATTATTATACTTATCACTATTGTAATACCAGCCGGCAAGGCATTTTTCATTATATTGAAAAGAAATATACCCTTTATTCTGTCCTTATTCGGCTCAAGTGCAAGGATAAGTGACGGTATTCCGATAGTAAACGCATTTATTAGTGTATACTGTATAGGCTTGAACGGATACGGGGCAACTGTAACAAAAATGAAAAACAGAGCAAGCAGAATTGAAAATAATGTCTTTGCTATGAAAAGTGTTGCAGAACGCTGTATATTATTTATTGATCTTCTGCCCTCTGCCACTACCTTCGGCATTGAGGCAAAATTTGAATCAAGCAGTACCAGCTGTGCAACACTTCTTGCCGCATCACTTCCTGCCGCCATTGCAATACTGCAATCAGCTTCTTTCAGTGCAAGAACATCATTTACACCGTCACCCGTCATTGCAACTGTATGTCCTTTACTCTTTAATGCAACAACAAATTTTTTCTTCTGTGCAGGTGTGACACGTCCGAATACTGTATAATTTTCTATCGCATACGCAATATCCTCATCTGTTTTAAGTGTTGTAGCATCCACATATTTATCATAATTCTTAACTTCGGCACGTCTTGCCACATCCGAAACAGTTACAGGATTATCACCCGATATGATCTTTACTTCAACATTCTGCTCCGCAAAGTATTTCAGTGTCATTGGTGCTTCTTCACGTATCTTATCATTCAGAAGTGCAATTCCGATAACTTCTATCCCGTCAGGCAGATCTTTATCCTTGAAATCATTATCTGAATGGGCAATTACTATTGCACGATAATTTTTTGCATATTCATTAAGCTGTTTTTTAAGATCATCAGGTACAGTTTTCAGAATAAACTCTGCTGCACCCATTATATAAGATCCTCCGTTTTCAAAATGAGCACCTGACCATTTTTTTTCTGATGCAAACGGTATAACTTTGTCCGCTTTCATATCACTGCCGCTGCCATATTTTTCTTTAAGTGCCATGAAAGTAGCATTCGTATCATCAAGTGCCGAGGCAAGACCTCTGAGTGCATCCTCAACATTTTCCTTTTCATATCCTTTTAATGCCGCTACATCGGCTACTTCCATACAGCCCTCAGTTATCGTGCCTGTTTTATCAAGACAAAGAACATCAACTCTTGCAAGCGTTTCAATACAATAAAGTTCCTGAACCAGTACCTTATACTGCGAAAGTCTTACAACACCTACTGCAAGCACTGTACTTGTGAGAAGCATAAGTCCCTCCGGAATTATACTTGTAACAGATGCTACACAATTTACCACTACTGTCTGAAGATGTGCAGGTATTGCTCCAAGTACGGACTGAACTGTTTCATTTGCGTCAAACGGTACGAAATACTGTCTTAGGAACAAAATAACTGTAATGGGCAGTATAATAAATGCCAATGTCCTGATTATAAGCTGCAAAGTTATCATTATTTCTGAATTTATCTTTTTTGCATACTTTGCTTCTGCTGATATTTTTGAAGCATAGTTATCCGCTCCGACGTGTTCTGTGCGGGCAAGACATTTTCCACTTACTACAAAGCTTCCAGAAAGTATCATATCTCCAGGTCTTTTATGTATCGCATCCGCTTCGCCTGTAAGAAGTGATTCGTTTACATCACATTCTCCGGATATAAGCACGCTGTCCACCGGTATCTGATTACCCTGTGAAAACTCCACTATATCATCAAGCACAATATCCTCTGTGTTGATACTATGCTTTTCGCCATCACGCAAAACAACCGCCTTTGATGCCGATACTATCGCAAGCTTATCTATTGCTTTCTTTGCTCGTATCTCCTGTATTATTCCTATAGTCGTATTGAATATCATTACACCAAGAAACAGCATATTGCGATATGAACCTACAAGAAATACAGATACGCCAAGAATAATATTCATTATATTAAACAGTGTGACAATATTATCCTTTAATATCTTTTGTATACTCTTGCTCTTTGGCTGGGTATTTTTATTATAAAAACCCTTTACCATTCGTTCTGTCGCCTGTTCGTGCGTCAATCCTACTTTCGGATCAGCTTCGATCCTCGGACACAGCGGATTTTCTTCATTTTCTTTTGTCTTTTTCTCTGACATAATTTCACTCCCATGCTAATTGAGCTTAGATTTCAAGTATTCGTAACGCTGTCTTTTTTCCTCTTTTGCAAAATGCACCTCTCTGAATTGTTCGGTACAATTATTATAATCAAGCACCTCGTCACCGAACTGCTCACTCGTTAAATCAAAAACACAGTCCCCCACTACATTAAAACAATGAAAATTGCCTCCGTCTCTTGGTATACCATATACCTTTCCTCCGAAAATATCCTGAATAAGAAAGGCTGTTATAGAACATTGTCCGAGTGTTTTATTTTCGGGTGTCCATTTGTCACGCATTCTTGGTGCACAGGTATCGGCACACCATATTTTTGACAAAATGTCATAATAATCCCTCGGCGTTCTTCCATCGGGTGCTTTTACATCTGCTGTTTCCCAGCCATAGAATTTATATTCCGGCATTTTTTCACCCCTTATTTTGTAAGTAATTTCATAAAACCGCTCAGCTGCAGTCCTGTTACTATATTCTTCATTTGTCTGCAATTCGGACAAAGTGATGGATACGGATGGTCATAACGACAATCTGTATGCAATAAATGCAGATCATATGTTTCATTTATGCACTGGCGGCATACATTACCCCCAAAGCGTTTTTGTATCTTTTTGATTGTTACCATATCTGTTTCCTCTTTTGCTTTTTATTTTTTGATGTGTTTTATTCTTAATCGTTTATAGGTCAATTTCCATAGCATATAGTATCATAAATTTATCATTTATTCAACTCAAACAAGAGAAAAACATTGACGGTACAATATTTTTCACAATTTTGAAAAAATGGCAACCGCAATCCCACCGGCTTTAGACGGTGGGTTAAGGTTGCACAAAGCGTAGCTTTTTGATATAATAACTATATGAGTACAAAAGAAAATCAAAGTTAAGGCGGTGGACAGCGAATGTTAAAAGCATATAAGTATCGGATATACCCAAATAAAGAGCAAAGAAT
>Ga0326511_10002803_pt1 | contig 14044 bp, 20 predicted proteins | sample 0_2496_0518_D_FD_203701 | JGI IMG/M metagenome (GOLD analysis project Ga0326511, IMG submission 203701) | Bovine rumen microbial communities from UC Davis, California, United States - 0_2496_0518 | ecosystem: Host-associated > Mammals > Digestive system > Stomach > Rumen | place: USA... | reverse complement strand
TAAAGAATCAAATAATTTCTGTTCTCTTTCTGTCATATCATTTATAAGGTTTCTAAGGCATATTTTAAAAAAGAGTATTGTCCTAAGTCTTTTGTATTTAAAATCACCTTTATCCCAGTCTCCTTTACTTTATCTTTTGAAAAATCGATATAACTGAGTCTCATATCGTCTCCTCCTTTAACCCTTTCCCATAATAATTCAGCAACCTTTTGTGATAATTTCTTTCCCCTAGTTTTTCCCAAGTATAAAAATCTTTCATATGGTTTTTCAATTAGGGTCCAGGTTTTTATTCCTATACTATTTACAGCTTCAAGAAGACAATTATAAGGTGGAATTATAAGGGATCCGAAAGCCTTAGTTTCTACTCTAACTCCAAACATCTTAGTTCCCTCTACTCTAATCACATCCACCTCTTTGCTAATGGAGGGTCTAGGAGTTAAGATGTCTAAGGGGAATATATTTTGGGATACTAGAAATTCTATGCACTTCTCTAGTTCATTCTCAAATATTCTCATGAAGTCTTTATCCTCAAATATATTCCATTGACTACTTGGATATTTTACTCCTATCATATATCTAGAAACAGCGCAAGAAAGAAGGGAGTTTAAGATATCCCTGTACCTGATTAAATTCGGGTCTGTTATATCTATTTCTCCCTTCTTATTGATTTTAACACCAAACTTCATCGTCGTAATATCCCTTTTCTATGGCTTCTCTAAAAAATATTACATCTTCTAGGGATATTGGAGTGTAATTATTTGCATCTACTCCCACATCTATACCAAACTTCTTAATCTTCTGTCTCCCGTGTATATGACCAAAGAGACCAAAATATCTAGGCCACTTTTCCTTAGCTTTCAACGGTTCATGACAGAGGTAGTAGTCATCATAAATATAGTCGGGTAAGAGTTGGGTTGAAGTATGATCTTTTCCATCTCTTTCATAATTTCCCTCTATCCTAACTATATCTCCACACAACTCGTTTAAAGCCCATTCACATCCAAAGTCCCCTAAGTGAAATACCTTAGATCCTGGGACAACTTTATTATTCCAACGCTCTATCATAGTCCAGTCCATTTGAGGAACATCTACAAAAGGACGTTTACTAAGTTCTAAAGCACGGGAGCTAGAGAAATGTGTGTCAGATGTAAAATAGATCCCCGGTTTCTTGGCGTTAATATATGAAAGTAGAGCCGACAATGTTTCTTCCAAGCTAGAGTAAACCTGAGCTTGTGGATCATATTGTCTGAGTTTACTTTCAAAATATCTACGCCCAGGGAAATTCGGATCTACACCAATAAACACTTTCTTACCACGACCAAGCATCTCACCAATCTCAGTCCTGGTTGTTTGTGCATATCCTCTTCCTTCTATATGTTCTATCTCAGGCGGTATCCAAAACAACACTGCATTAGCTCTTCTCAACATCCTAGTCTCCCAATCTACCTGAGGCTCATAAGAAAAGTTCTTGTATGATTCTCGTCTAGGGGAAATCCAGGTTATCTCGGGTAGATCAGGTAATGTATTTTGCCATTCTGGAGCACCTTGTATCGGACCGGCCAAGAAAACCTCCCACTTAAATGGGTCTTTCTTAACTTCTATGGGGCACTTTACTATCATTTGCGGACTCTGTATTGATGTTGTTCTGTATTAGCAATAAGATACTCAATTTTTCTAAAGTCCTGATTAGCCTCATCCACCTCCAGACAAACTCTCTTAGCGTTTTCCTCAAGAATTGCCTTTACCTTCTTATAGACCTTAATGGATGCTCTAGTTTCAGCCAGTCTTTGTCCATAAGTCTCATCAAAGGTATCATCAGGGTGGCACTTAGAATAATCCGACACCTTAAACTCAATAGCCTTATCTTCCATTGGTTTACCACAAAAGAAGGGAACATACTTACAATCAATCGTACACGTGATTTTATTATTCTCACGAGTAAAAGTAGAATTTTGATAAATTTTCATATATTTGTTATTTTATTGTTTATTACACAGTTAAGAGTTTCAAGACCTTATTAGTGTGATAAATGATTTTCCGAAAAAGTATATAGAAAAAATAAATGACTTTATAAAAGCTCATGAGAAAACTTTAAATCCGGGAAACTATGATATGACTAAGACTGCCCTAGAACAAGGTTATACCCCAGAATTCATAATGCAAGAAATTCAGGAAATAACAGAACAAGCTAAGGACATCATAAGAGAGGCCGGTCGATATACATGTTCTAAACACGAAGATTATAATAGTAGTCTTCCTATTCGATTTAGAAATATAGTTAATACAGCCTTGGAAACTCTTTATAGAATTCCTCATGTCATATTAATAGAGAATCCCGAGAAGAAAAGCGAAATGTTAGCTCTCTTAAATGATGAAAATTCGAAGAGGGCTATGTTAAATACGAAACCTGATATCAACGTTTATAACCGTAGAATAGAATGTGGGTCTCGTTATGAAACTAAAATAATAGATGACATAGATGAATTATTGAAGGAAGGTAGAAGGGGCTTTGATAGATTGACAGGTGGGAATATAAAGGATACGGATAAACTAGTTCTTGAATTTGATACTTTCAAAGACTTAGACGTGGCCCTGGATGAAACAATGCCTCTAGTATTGGGACATATAAACAGAACTGACCCTAGAATACAAAAATATCTCTCCCTAGTGTGTGACGAAAGCTTGTTAAATAAGGAAAATTTTAAACAGCTATACAGTAATACCATAGGAAATGAGTGGGATGAACCGGGAAAAATGAAAATATCTGAATTCTGGAGAAGTTACTCAAAAATTAGAGATTACGTATTGTCTGAAGATAATATATCACAAGTCTCCCCTAGGTATATAAAACTGGTGCTGACAATAGAATATGGATCAGAACGAAAATAAAATTCGAGGTTTTGCTCTGGTGGATGAAATCGGACGTTTATTATTTAGTCAGAGGGATGGAATCTGTGATTTTAAAGACCTAACTGATATTGAAGAAGGAGATGAAGTTATTATATTTGGAACATCTGAAATTCCTAGTATGATATTATCCTTGGGTTATCGTAAAGTTATAGCTGACTTGAGTTCTGATAATATAAGCGCGGTTGAGATTATAAAAGATTCAAAGACTAAAAATTTTACAATACTATGAACAACTTCTCTATTAACTTCTCTATTAAATACGGACAGACTTGGAAAAATAAGAAAACAGGGAAAATTGTTTTTGTAAAAGATCAAGTCTCTAGTTATAGAAACTCTAAGCCAGAATCCGTTGTTGAAGTACTAGATTCAGAGGGACAACGACTGAACGACATAAAAACAGAGGACTTCCAAAAAAACTATGAGAAGATTGAATTTGAGATAGAAAGATTATTACCGTCTCTGCTTCAATACCTTTCTGACTCATCTCTCTACAATAAACTTGAGATAATTGCAAGAAGACTACATCCAGGTGGTTATTTTCAAGTTGGATGTACTGTTTTCATAACTTCTCCACTATTTTTAGATGAAAATGATCTTAGGAGAGCAACAGTCTGTGAGAAACCATATAAAATAACAAATATACGCCCTTCAGAAACTATACCACTTTTAAGTATACTTACATTAAAATCTGTATATTATCGTAAAGAAACTATAGAAGTGCCTATGTATCTGGATCGTATTTCAGAGGTAGATGCTTATAGTTGCCTGAGAAGATACGATATGCCTTATTAATAGATATGTCATACGAAGAAACATTAAAATCTTGGGAGAAAATTTTTATACTTGTGATGGAGAGTACTGATGATCCTGTTTATAAGAAAGCAGAGGAAATCATAAATAAAGAATCTACACAAAAACTAATTAAAAGCCTAATTGAAGATGAGGTTTATCTTCCTTATGCAATAGGAGGATATATAGCTATGATGATTGTAGAAGCTCAAGGCCCAGAGAAATTGGAGAAACTTAGCTTAGATGAAATGGAAGAAAGGATTGATGACTTTTGGAATAGATACCTTAGGAAACCAACCCGAGCTTTCACTACTAAGAATGGATTACCACCAGTTGATCAGGAGTCTTTAAAGGTATCATGTAAATTTATTAAGAAAAATGAAAAATTTTAATGGGATTTGTCTTGGAAACCGGGTACTAATTGATGAGAGAGTGCTTGGTACCCCTGAACTTGAAGAGGGGATTGTACGGGAGATTAAGGATGATGAATTAATTGTATACCATAAGGGACTAAACAAAGAATTTAGATGCAAAAAGAATCAGGTTGAGTTTATAGACCTTGACATTATGGTTCTTACTTCCCTAGGGTTTACAGAGAGAAGCATGACTAACTCTGATGGAACAATTGTAAAAGATAGAGTTAAAAGCACAGAACCAGAAAATGAAAACAGTCCTTGGTATCTTCTCAGTATCAGGGAAAATAAAAGGGGACTGTTCTTGGTAGTTCTTGAAAATGGAGTTGATATTCTTGGTTCTGGCTATCCGAAAACACTTCATGGATTGCAAAATATGGTGAAGTTTATAACGGATGGAAAATACGAAATATAAAAAAGAGGGATTTAATTTCCCTCTCTTTGTTTCTTAAATTTTTCTAGGTCTCTTTTTATAATATTTTCTCGACCTTTCTCTAGATACTCTGCATAAGTTTTTCTATCTTCCTTCGGTATCTTAGAACACTTATCTATAACTCTACTAAAATCCAGGCTAAGTTCAAGGTTCTTTTCACAGCTTTCTTCATTTATACAGGAATCAGATGAAATAAGGGACCCCAATATCAACCAGATAGTACCATTTTCATGAGCAGTTTCAAGTAGATCAATTGTTCTGATATCTTTTTCTTCCTGAGTCATTGTTTCTTATTTTTGATTATTGGTATTATCCCACTTTGCATTTTACTATAATAGTTTCTATTAAATGTAAGTATATTACCGATTCCCTCAGTAACACGTCTGTGGTATGATGAATATGGACAATCACCTAACCACACACCCTCACTATATTTAATTACACCACGTTCGTTTGTCATTCCTAGAAATGGGTAACAAACAAGACAAAATTTTTTATAAAAGTCATCATCTATATAACAATCATCTGGTGTTACGAAAAATGAGAAATTATGAAAACTATTTATTTTGTCAGGATGATCTTTAATGATTTTACAGTATATATCTATCCAACGTGATGCCGGTATAGAGTTAATTAAATCTAGTGTTGGCATAACGACATTATCAGGCACAAGATTTACAAGTGCCTTAAAATCACTTTCATCATTTGTGACGATGAATGAATCAATATGCTCTTTAGGATAGTTATGCTCACGACAAATTTCATACGGCTGTTTGAACGGCATATAATAATCATAGCCACTTTCAGATTTTATTAGAAAACAATCAAAGGGTTTTTGTCTAATGTCTTTTGAACTTTTTAATTCTACCCAATGATATGAAGGATACCTTGATGTTTTATCCTGTTTATCTAAAATAAGATCTGGAAATATTATTTTATGTATTTTATCCATATTCAATTAACTTTATATAATAGGTGTATCACATGAGTCTGCTGCATCACGTGCAATTTATGGCTTTTGTCCTACTTGCTCTTCAAACCAATCCACACCTTCTTGAAACCCCCATTTAAAGGATTGTTCATGACAATATTCACCATGAGCATATTCATCTGAATATCGCTTATCACAAGCATCATCCACCGTATTTATCCATTCAAGGCCAGTTCTTACTTGAGATTGCTTTTCAAGCCAAACTTGATTTCCTTCGTCTGTTAAAACATTATATCCGTTTTTTCGATAAAATCTATAGGCATCGGTATCTTTTTGGGTCTTTAATCGAATAATATTACACCCAACACTCATAGCTACTTCATTGGCTATTTTAAGTATTTTAGTGCCAATACCTTCGTTACGATATTCATCATTGACATAAAGGCCCGCTAAATATAGTATATTTGGCTCATCCTTATATGAATAAAAACTAAACCTTTGTAAAATATTTAAATCTTCGTTATCCCCATTCTCGCTTGATTTCTCGGATTGAAATTTGCTATAAGCGTTATAAATGTCGTCAATATAACCTTTATGTACTCCAAGTTCACCAAGCCAGTGGCAATACTTCATAGCATATAGTGTATCTGTTTCACAGTTTACGGGGAAAAACTTAGTAAACAGATCATGTTGTGTCATTTCAAATTTTTTCCCTAATTTATTATCGCTTCTGACAACATAATGGTCGTTGCCGATATATTCGAACCAGTATGTCTCTCCTAGGCTAAGCCAGGATAAGAACTTCCCGACACATCTAAAAAATTTCCCGTCAATAAATTCAGAAATCTTTTGTTCTGATAAATAATTTTTATTTGAAGGTATCATTTTTATTTTTCTCCTGAATTATTAATGAATTCTTGTTTATGACGTTCTAAGGTTTTAATATCTTCATTGAAACGTTTTATAACATCTTCTTGATTAAAATATACTATTGCAGCATAACAACCAAAAGTACTACTCGTACTATTTAATCCACAGCTTGCTTGTACAGAATCATAGTATGATTTTGGCTTAGAACCAAAATTATCATATCCAATACGATATAACTCATGTGGCCTATTAATATCAATTTCCTCAATATATGTCACTGTATATTTTTGTACCGGTTCTGATCCACATCCACCATATACATATACCGTATCACCAACTTTAATATCTTTAAACTTTTTCATATTTTATATATTCCTTCAGGTGCCTCCAATGCAAGACCCTTTGAAATTAGGCCTCTGTAGTCGAAATGATGTGCATTAAACCAATCAATTACATTCGAAACACAATCCTCAAGGGTTCCGCCGTCTATATTACAATTAAACTCCTCTGCACCCAAATATTCTTCTAGTTCGCTTATTTCATCCTCAGTCATAGAGGATAATGGACGAAGATAGGGTTTAACTTTGTCAATATCTGTCGTCCAAGTACTTCCCAATTCGCTTATTTTTAAGGTAACTGAATTTAATTTCAGGACCAACTCAAATAAAATGCCTGAATTACCATAAATATCTTCACATATAGTTCCATATGGTAATCTTGCACAAAGGTCAATAAATAGTAACTTTCTTTCTTCTTGTGTCATATTTTATTCTCCTTTATGTCTTTATCCAAATCTACCTCTTTTACTTCAAGGGTATCGATAAAACTACTCACTTGATCCAAACCACTATGATAACCTTTTTCAAAATCATTACGTTTGTTTACCAAACATTCTTTTAATCTATTTATCCCCGCCACTAAAGCGTCTCTATCTATGTATTTCGCCATATCAATTATAAGGAAACTAAATCCTTATAGGTGTGATTGAGAAATTGGTAAGTTATATTAGTAATTTGCAAAACTTCTTAATAAAAGTAAACTATTTAGTTGATAATATTTATTTTCAAGAACCTGGGGTAAGTATATCAATTAATAGTTTAACTAATAGAAATAATAATTTCTTATTTATTCTTTTTAAAGAAACTTATGATGAAATAGAAATTTATGATACAACCTATCTTGTTTTTAGATCAAACAAACAAGAGTCTTTCCAGGAAATAATAAATAAAAAAGATCCAGACGTATGTATAAACAAGTTAGATTTTGTAGAAGATGTTTTTATAAAATCTATACTGAAATTGATAGGAAATTATGATGATAGGTATAATATATCCTATTATTTTGTAAATGAGGTTGTTAATGTCTGTAAAAATAATTTAACCCTTGAACCGGTTATTTTTGGTACAGATATTTTACTAGAAGAATTTAAAATTAAACTATCCACAATTGTACGTAGGGTTAATCCTTCTGAATTTCTTGGTACTATCTATGTTCCTGGTTTTTATGATGAGATAAGACTAGATTTAAAACTAGAAGAAACTGAACCTTGGGTAAAAGCGGGTTTAATCATGGACTTTATACTAAAAATAATTACCTCAGATGACCTCGATAGATTACAGTGACGCAGTTTTTGTATATCTTCAAGAACTTGTTAAAAGATTATTTGGGCTTTGTGTAAAAGAAGTGAGCCCTGGGGAAATAGTAATAGTCCCAAATGCCTCTAGTACTTCTGCATATCTAGAACTCACTATAAATTCTGAAGGAAAGATAATAGATGATAGAGGAAATAGCTTTAATTCTTTTACTACCAGCCTGAAGAAATACCTAGTAAAAGAACTCTATCCTGAGATCCCTGAATGGAGTAGATATATGTATGAGTTCCAAAAATCGTTCACAGAGATTGAGGACCTGTATTTTGGAAGCTCTCGTATTCTCTTAATTGATGAAGACGGATCTCCCTACGATAACTTAATACTTCCATGCCAGGTTTTCTTTATAAACGAGAGATTAAAGGTAGAAATTTATCATGCTACTAAACTTTGTTATGTTTGTTGTCGGGGTGTAGGAATAGAGAAAGAACCATATATACTAGATATAAATTTAATGGATAATATAGCTGGACAGATTTTATTCGACATATTATATACACACAACGGAGCAGAAATAATACTATGAAAACAATAATTGTACATCATTCGGCAGATTTTGATGGTATATGCTCAAAATTAATCGTATCTAGAGCATTCCCTGAGGCTGATACACTAGGATTTAATTATGGTGATCCTATACCTGACTTAAAGGACTATGATCAAATTATTATGGTCGATATCAGTTTTCCTCCCGATATTATGTTAGGACTTAAAGGAAGACTGACCTGGGTTGATCATCATATAACTGCAATTCAAGACTCAGAGAAAAACGGTTATTCTGATGTCCCTGGTATAAGAAAAGTTGGAGAAGGGGCGTGTGAATTGGCCTGGAAATACTTTATGAAATCGTCCGTACCTCTGGCCGTAAAGTATCTCAGCGCTTATGACGTTTTTGACAAGTCTAGATTCCCTTGGTTGGATGTTGTAGTTCCATTTCAATATGCGCTGAGGGGAAGATACGGCCTAAATCTTACGGACGAAGTTATAGAGATGGACCGAGGCGATTTAATGGGAGAGGGGAAAGCTATATTAAACTTCTTGAGGATGGATTGGAAAGAGAGTGTGAATAAAAATGCTTTCCCGATTACTATAGATGGAAAGTATAAAGGAATTTGCATGATTACCACACAGAGAGGTTCCATGCAATTCGATTCTGTCTACTCTGAATATGATCTGTTTGTGTGGGGTAGTTTTGATAAGTTCGGTGTATTCAGATTTTCCTTGGCTAGTAACGGAGAAAGAGTACCTGAATTTAACTGTGGACTCTATCTTAAAAATCATTATAACGGGGGAGGTCATCAGGGTATAGGTGGTGGAACTTTAGGGATGGATCAGTTTATTGGATTAGTACAACAGAAAATACTATGATTAATTATATAAAAATAAATGATTCCTTAGAGCTAGACCTGAGAGATAAGAGAAGTATAAATATCTGGGACTTTTACAAATTTATACTAAACGATGAATTTTGTGAAGACCTGGAGAGTATATTTGAGATTGTTAAGTACAGGATAGAGACTGGGAGTAAAGAGGTACCGAAATTATGGCCCAACTACATTGTCGAAAACCCTAACAGTATTTTTGTTGGACTGGGAACTACGGAAGGATATAGCTACGACATTGGAATAGAAGATGGAAGGGTTGTGTCAGAGATCCTATTAAACGAAGAAAACCAGCTAGAATATTTTTATAACTCAGAAATAGAAGAAGATACAGAAATAGAAAGGGTGGAATATTTGTCTGGAGTAATAGGTAAGATAATGATTCCAGAAATAAAGGGAATTATTTTTAATGACAGAAAAAGCTATGAAGAGGATACAATGAGAGACAAGGATTTTATAAACTTCCTGAATAAAATGATTCCTCTTCTTGGATTTGATGAAGTGGGGCATATTGAATTGGGTCCGAGATTATTCCTGAACACGAGAGATGGAGAAGAAACTGAGTTTAGAATAAGTGGAATGGGATCTGGATTTAAACGGACCTTAGAAATTTTGCACGTTTTTTATAAGACTAAGAAAAACCCTGCACTAATTATACACCCTCAATTCTTCCAATGTCTTCACCCAATCTTAGAGAAAGCCTTATATATGATGTTTAAGGAGGAGACTGAATCAAAAATAATATCAACATTTAAAGAAATAATATGATAGTCGGAATATTACCTCAGATTTATAAGTGTGGTTGTGGTAAAGGAATACACTCAATAAAATGTCTTGGCTTACTCGAATACCTGAATGAGATTATAGATTGGTCGAAGTGTAAGTGGCCAGAAGAAATCGATAAAGACGCTACAACAGACCCAGAGAAACCAGTTATGAAGGAGAATACTGAGTTTCTAGGCAATCCCCCACAACTAAAACCTGGGAATTGTATATTGTGGGATGGAAATGTTATAGCTCTGGATGATTCTGATACGGCGGTCTTAGTAATTTCTGAAACCGGTCCCCTTAGTATAGAAAGGTTTAAAACGGCGGTGGAAAATGAGATGAACTTTTATGATAACCCGAGAATTAAGTGTGAAAGAGTAGAAAAAGAAAAACCCGGAGAAACAGAAACTTATAGAACTGGTTATAGTAAGTGGAGTATTATAAAAGAAAAAATAAATAACGAACCGGAGACATTAAAGGTAGAAGATGAAGAAACACTATTATTCCCGATTACTGTGTGGGTTGAAGGAGCGGATATAATATTTGACCCACAAGAAGTAGATAGAGAAACAATAGAGATGTTAAGTGGAAGTATATATCTCTGGTTAAGTGCAAATAAAAAAGTAGAGGAAAATTAATTCTTCTACTTTCTTTTTTTTTATTTATTCTTTTATGGCAAGAATTTCATAGCAATTGTCTCTCTTGCCGGTTTCTTTGTTAGTGATCATACAGTTTTTAATGATAAAATAATCTCCTAAATCTACTGCTCTTGGTGTTTTTGCATAACCAACAGACTCATAAACTTTCTTTAACCTTTCTTTAGCTTTACTTTTGGAGACAATTTCATTTATTTTAAATTCCCCTAAAATATATGGTCTTATATTTATTTCCTGATTACCAAGGATATTTTCATATTCTTTTTTCATATCAGTTGTATCAAACCTTAGTGCTTTCATTCTACTTGGTCCTAAAACCGTATAATAATTATTGAAAGATTCTGGTAAATGAGGTAAACAAGATAAAGCCATAGTTTCATCTAAAGAACAAAGATATCTTAATTTATCAGGTAGATAAGTAAATGAATATATTTTGTTTAGATGATTATTTACGTCCTCTATATTTGTTAGTTTAGATAAAGATGTAAAAACACTAAACCTATCCTTATAATCTACTTGCTGTACATCAAAAGCTCTCATTTCAGAAACCATCATTAGCTTATTAAAGACGGGAATTAAATCTGATCCACCATGTTCATCAACAGCTAAGTAGTTATATCTATAATTACTTCTTCTAGCATCTCTTTGAGATTGTATAGCAAACTCATGTCTGGATCCGGGCTCCATCTTATTAAAACCTTCTAAGAGTTTATTTGTTCTATTAACTTTTTCCGTAAGATACTTATTAAATTCCTCCGGGGTTTTCTCTTCTGTATTAAGTTTATAGTACAATTCCGCTCTATTTTTCCATGGATTTTCATCTAGTCTCTGTCTGCCTAGTATCTGTGGAAGATCTAAAGTAATATCAACAGAGAGACAATCTATATTAGCATCGCTAAATATAAAGGATCTTGCATTGGTACTATAAAAATCAGCACCAAGATAAACCGTTCGTGTGCAAAGAGTGAATTGTTTATGTTTTTCTCCTTCCTTGGGTACTTTACCTATACATTTAACATCTTTCGCTATTGTAGGATCACTTTTCCTAAATGCCGATTTAATTTTCTTTTCATTTTCAGCATCGTCGGAACAAAGAACATTAGTATTTTCAATAGTTAATTCGCACCTTCTAATTATATCACAAATATTCTTTACTGAATTAACATAAATAACTGCTTCTTTACTATATACCTCTTCAAATGTACCATCCTCAAGCTGTCTAGTTAGTTTCTCAAACTGACCAGATTTATAAGTATTTATTATTCTCTCAACCTCACCTACTAAACTTTTCTTTGCAGATAACATTTTAGTTTTTAGGTATGGTTTAATAACTCTTCCAGGATTTTCTGTAGACCAGTCTAACTCATAATAAGGTAAATCTTTAAACTCAGGAAGCATCTCAAGGTATTTATCTATCATAGGTGTTGCAGATAAATAACAAACATTCTTGAGACCTTGAAGATTTGAAAGAAACGTATTTTCTGTATCTGACTTGAAGCGTGCGTCACAGAATATACTTTGAAACTCATCAACGATTATTTTATAGTTACTTATAGATTCTTTGAGTTCCTCTTTTATTCTTCTAAACGAATCATAGGTAACGAGAAATTTTGGACTTTTATGAAGTTTGAAATAACAGTAATCAACATGGTCTCTTATCTTCTTCCTAAGATATTTAGTATACTCTTCGGCTTTTTTTATTTCATCAGCGGTTTTGTCCTTAGATGAGCTAATGCCCTTCTCATCGTCCTTAGAGATGTCCTTATCGAAAGATTCAAAAGTATCATATTCATTCCTCAGGTAAAGAAGATTTTCCATATCTTTATGTTGATCTTCCTTATTCTCTAACAAAACAAGGCGCGGACTACATAAGATAACAGGATAATTATTAGTGATCCAATATTCAGTAAACCCACAACCAGTAATAGTTTTGTTCATAATATAAGATGAATCATTTGGTAATAAATCTTTAATCGGATTGTTATCAACTTCATCCCACTCACTTATGTACCTAACTTCGTTAGGAACTATTAAAGTTATTTTATTCATATTCTTATTATTTTAATTGTTAATTCTTTGATTGATACAGAGTTCAGTTATGAAAAGTAGAGAAATTAATCTTCTCTACATATATAAGGGTTTCATCGCAAAAACTCTCTAAAAACTGGTCGCTGCTGTTTTTAGAGGGGTGAAAAATGGGTCAAAAATGGCCATTTTCATCAAAAACAGTCAATTTTAGGGTATTTTTAGTGGTCGCATGCATTTTTAGTATGTGGAACATAGGAGCATCCTCTAGTATACCAGAAAAAATGCAGATAATGCATTTAGTTTAACCACCGAGCCAGAGGCGAGGATGATGAATAAAAAATTGAACTAACTAAAAATAACCCAAGAGCTGAAAGGTTATACGTTCCATTATATTTCACTAAACCTTTCGCAAATGAGACCCCTTTCTTCCAATGAATTGTCAGAAAGAGAGTCATTTATATAATCATTTCTTATAATTTTTTGCCCCTTAAGGGATTATAATATATCGTTTCCTTCTATTAATCCTTGAAGAGGGTTGGGCAGGAGCGTAGCGATCGGACCGGTGGGCAACCCTCCTCATTAAAAAAAAATAAAAAGATTAATTAAATTTCATTAAAATCTTCTTAATCATTTCTTTTACCACTCCATTCTTCCTCTCACTTCTTCACTACACTCCGCTTCGCTCCGTTTCGTTCATCGTGGTCGTCATCATTTCGTTTTTGGGAAGCTCCTAAGTTAAATTTTATCCACACCAAATAAAAAAAAGGAGCAGAATTACTTACACTATTTCTAGCTCCAATTCATTCTGTTATCCTTGTTCTTATAATGGCCGTTATAAGCTGCAGTGAAAAGTTGATGATGTACTTTGATTTGGTCGCAGTACTCTTTTCACTACACATATAAGGATTTCAGGGGATTTCATACGTCTTTATTTTATCATAGTTTTTCTTCAGGTCTTCTTTTCCTCCCCTACAACTCCTATTGTCAAAAATTAGAATATTACTTTTTACTCTATTAGACTTCTCTCCTATCGATTCTATATATTTTTTACTAATTTTCTTCCTAAATACATGTGACATAGAACCGAGTCTAATATATTGTACTGAATCTTTATACACTAAGGAATGAAATGTGAAGAACTTAAAAATTGATTTCTCATGGGTTTCCTTTAATCTATATAACTCAACTCTATACATTGTAATCTTTGCCAACGTA